>Ga0208564_1000220_pt1 | contig 54958 bp, 40 predicted proteins | sample AD_UKC073_MetaG_FD_184439 | JGI IMG/M metagenome (GOLD analysis project Ga0208564, IMG submission 184439) | Active sludge microbial communities of municipal wastewater-treating anaerobic digesters from USA - AD_UKC073_MetaG (SPAdes) (version 2) | ecosystem: Engineered > Bioreactor > Anaerobic >... | reverse complement strand
ACTAAGGAAAAAAGGAGGAAACATGACATATCCGAAAATGCCGGAAGCGGGATTCCGGGAAAAGGTCGTAACGGAAAAACTAACCCTGCCGCCCCAACGTCAAGACGAGCAGCCGGGATGGGAAAGCCTGATGGACCCGGCGCCAATCACGGAAAACCCCGATTATCGGCCGAGCGGTAAAATGCGGGGAAAGGCGGCGCTCATTACCGGCGGCGACAGCGGCATCGGCCGCGCCGCGGCGATCCTTTTCGCGAAGGAAGGCGCCGACATCGCCATCGCGTATTTAAACGAAAAAGAAGACGCCGAGAAAACCAAGCGGCGGGTCGAGGAAATCGGCCAAAAATGTCTTCTATTCGAGGGCGACATTAAGGACGAGGCTTTCTGCAACGCGACGGTCGCCGGCGCAGTTTCCGCTTTCGGAAAAATCGACGTTCTTATCAACAACGCCGCCGTCCAATATCCGAAGGCATCGATTATGGAAATCGACGCCGGGCAGCTCGATCTCACCTTCCGGACCAATCTTTATTCCTGTTTTTATTTTGCGCGGGCGGCGCTTTCTCATATTCCCGAGGGCGGATCAATTATCAACACAACGTCGGTCGTCGCGTACGCCGGACATAAAACCCTTATTGATTACGCCGCGTCGAAAGGCGCCCTCGCGACTTTCACGCGGTCGCTCGCCCTAAATCTTGCCGACAAGGGGATCCGGGTTAACGCCGTCGCCCCGGGGCCGATTTGGACGCCGCTTGTGGCGGCGACTTCCGAAGCGGAAAACGTAACGACCTTCGGCGCCGACACGCCGCTCGGGCGGCCGGGCCAGCCGTTTGAGGTCGCCGGGGCTTATTTGTTTTTAGCCTCCGACGAGGCGGGCTATATCACGGGCGCGACCATTCACGTTAACGGCGGGAAATTCGTTTCCGGTTAATACACGGCAAGCGTATATACCGATTGATCTCTTTTTACATAAACTAAGATGAAGAAAGGAGAAATGCTTATGTGCCCTATCGGAACAATCGGTCATGCCGTCCGTCCCGGGGATACATTATGGTTAATAGCCCGGAGGCATAACACCACGGTCCGGGCGATCATGCTCGCCAATCCCGGCATTAACCCGAACAACCTGAGAGTCGGACAAATCATTTGCGTCCCGCAATTTTTTCGCGGATAACGACAAACCAAAAACGGGGCGTCCGTTCAGGCGGCGGCCCCGTTTTTTTATTTCCAAGAGTCCTGATTATCGTGCAGACCCCAGGAAGGATCCTCATAAGGAGAGGATTTGCTGATGCGGATCTCGAACCGGCGGGTGCGCGGTTTCGTTCCCGCTTGAATATAGTAGTATTTCCCGTCCGCGCCCGCGACGTAATCGCCGATGTCGTTAAGCTCGTCGTTGTTGAAATATATCTTGTAAGTATAAGTATAGTTATCGCTCGAGACGGGAATGTCGACGGTGAAAGCGTAAAAACCGCTCATGTTCCGGCCGAAACGGTATTTGTAGAAGGAGGTGGTCGGCAGGTAATACATCAGCACGCTGTTGTTATACCCGGTTATCTCGGAGAACGCGGGGAAATCCGCGACCGTGGGCGCCGGCGCGACGCCGATCGGCACGTCGGTATTAAAGTTCTTCACGTTAATCAAAATCACCTTGTCGATTAGTTCGTCCGCCTCGTGGGCCGGAATCAAAATCCCGTTATCGTCGTAGTATATGTCAAAGATAATCGAGACGTTATAGACGATATCGGTAACGGTAATATGGTAGTAGACCTGGCTCTCGCCGTCTTCCGAGGTAATGCGGTAGGTGATGATAACGTCCTCGTCGTCCCCGGGTTCCTGCCCGGTCTTAGGAATCAAAGTAAAGTCCGTCGCAAGCAACGCCTTGTCGGCGGGCGAGCTTTCGTCGTTTACTTCTTTCGTCCAATAGCCGTTCGGATATTGCGCGCTGTACGCCCGCCGCGACACGGTCGACCCGGGCGGAAGATAAGGCAGGAAAATCGGCGCGTACTCGACAAGCGGGATATTGGCGACGTAGCCGAGAATGCGGAAGTTTTCTTCTCCCGCCTCGTCGGCGCCGTCATAGTCGATCCCGGCGTAGTAAATCCGCGGCGAATGCATGCTCTGGACTTCGTTCCCCTGATCGTCGGAAACGAAAATCGTCCCGTATGAAGTTTCCAGCGCCGACTCCGCGAACCGGATATCCGTCAAATACGCGCTCGTTCCCAGCTTCTTGGTAATCGTTAAAACGTCGGTAATAACAATCTCTTTCCCGTCGCGATAATAGCGGAAACTGAAATAATAATTTCCCGGCTTCGTCGTCTGATCGATAATGATATTTAGATACCGGTCGGCGCTATAAGTAATGCCGACGATTTCTTCGGACGAATACGGCGCTTCGTTGATAGTTTCTCCGATGACGGAGATAGTAAAATAAGACTCGGGATTGTCCGCGTAAAGGTTGTAAAGCAGCGCCGCGTAACTTTGATCAATGCCCATGTCGACGGCGAAGTTCGTAAACTGCGCCTCGCGCTCGCAAAAAACATTGTCGATGTTGACGCGGTTGTGGTTCTTAAACACGTCCGCAAGATACATTTCCCGCTCAACGATATAATGAGTGAACGTCCTGGCTGTCGTCCCGTTCTCCGCGAGAAGCTGGTAATGGATCTGGTACGTCCGATAACCGTTATTATAGGAAATATCGGTCGCGGGATTAAAGAGGATGTTGGTTATCTCCGTGAACGGCGATAAAACGATCTCGTCGAGAAAACTCACGGTATAGGCGCGGTTATCCAGGTAAGGCTCGACGTTATCCTCGGTCGACGCGCTCCAGGACAAGTTCTCTAATTCAAAATCAAAGCCGAAATTAACGTAAGTGGTAAAGACGGAGGACGGCGGCGACGTCATCTCGTGATAGGAATAATGGCTCAAATACCTGATGGCCGCCGTTGTCGAACCGCTGCGGTCAACCGGGATCTCGCGCGGCGGCTCGTCGCTTTCATAATATTTGAATTTGATCGTGTAATCCCCCGATCGCAACTCCTCGCTGAAGGTAATCGTGAAAGAAAACGCCCGCGAGGACGCGACCGGCGCGACCTGAAGATCATAATAAACCGGAGCGACTTTCGCTTCCCCGTAATAAAGCTCGATAAACTGACCGATATCCCATCCGACCGTGAGCACGTTCCCCGGGTCGGTGAAATTAACGGTTATCCACTGCGAGAGCGGCGTCGGGTTAGACATGTAAGCCGAATAATCTCGCGAGAAGCCGTCAACGACGACGGTCGTCGGGTACGGGCTTTCATCCTCGGCCGCGAGTCGCGGTTTTAGGATGAGACGCACCCGGTAGTCGGTCGAGTAACCCTCGGCGGTCAGAAACACGGTGTTGCTGTAGGCCGCCTGCGAATACGAGGTGAAATACCCCAGGTCAATCGTCTCGTTTTGGGTAATGTTGAGATAATCGTAGGCGTTAAAAGACATCTCCGGCGGCGCGCCGCTTGATACGACCGCGCCCTCGTCTTCGCTTAACAGCTCGACAAACCCCTCGGGGTCTGATAAATACGCCCCGCCCTCGAAGTCCTCGATGCGCGCCCCGATCATCGCCATCGCCGGGATGACGGCCGAGGCTACCCGATAGGTCGTCGTGGTTTGGCTTGGGAGGATTTGTTCGAGACTGAGCTCGAACGTAATCGTCCGGGTGGAGTGATTAATCGAAGGATTGATTAAGACCGACCCGCTTCCCCCCACTTCTTCTAGCCAAATATTCTGTCCTTCCTCAAGCAATTCCGACTTGTCATTATAGCGGGTTTGTAACAGGCTTATATACTGGTCGAGAATCTCCTGGCCTAATTGGATCCGTTTCGTGACGTCGATAGTTTCATAATCGGCGTCATACGGCAAAACGCCCTCCAGGCGATAAAGCTTGGTCATGTCGGTATTCGCCGGGATTACGGAACCGTACGTGCTTCCCGACGATGTTGACAATACATACATCCCGTATAAACGCTCGGGACGGAACCTGTCGGACAAAACCCCGTTCTCAACGTAATATATATACGACGTAATCGGCTCGCCGTTGGAAAGGGTTGTGCTATCGTCGCGCATGACGAAGTCCTCGCCGTAAATAAACTCCCCATGCAAGGCGTAAGGATTTTCGGTCACAAGCGGAACCGGTATATTTTTTCCTAGGTAATAGGTTCTGGCGTCCAAATTACTGGAACTGCGGTTAAAATCCTCCTCGATTGTGTTTTCAAGACGCCAAGGGTCGCTGTATTGTTCGTAAGGCCCGCCGGAAACGACGGTGCCGCTGCCCGGGTCGTCGCGCCACTGCGCGCTTATAAGCTCGCTGGTCACAACCGATTCCAAGCTGCCCTGGTCGTACGCGACGCCGCCTATCGCCTCGTACATCCGCCCGTAAATCGATGTCTCGCTGAAACGCTCGACGTATTGTTGGGTATAGCGCCACCAAGTCCCGCCGACGTTTTCGTAACGGTAACGTTCGTTGTTGATCCGTTCGATTTGATAAGTGAACCTGACCGGCCTTCTGGAGTCGTGGAAATATTCGTAGCCGGTAAAGACGGCTTGGGTCGTGTCGTTAACGCGGGCGCTGTAATAAATGCAGTTGGGGAAAATATAATAACGGGCCGTGCTCGTCCAGTTGTAAACTTGATCGAGCCTGCCGATCAAATCTACGTTCGGGTCCATATTGACGATAAAGTCAAAGTTACCCTGCGATGATGTCATCTGGCCGTTACGACCGCGTTGCAGGCGGCCGAAAATTCCCCCGATCCCGCGTTTGCCTTCCGGCCAGCGTGAAAGATCCCCCGCGACCGGAACGGGAAAAATAAACTCGTCGTCGGGAGAATAAAAATGCGCGGAAATATCGGCATAGGAAATATTTATTTTGTTTATAGCGTCATAGTCGTCGTTGTTGACGGCGCGGACCGAGCCGTAATTGATCGCGGTGTCAATGTGAGTTCTTGTAGTGTACGAGCCGCTCGATTGTCCCAAGGCGTAAGTCGCGCCGACGATGCCGCCGGCGACGTCGGTCGAACTCACGCGTCCGTGATTTACCATCCGGCGCATAACGCTAAGACCATAGCCGATAACGCCGCCGGCCGACGCGTAAATCCCGGGACGTTGTTCCGTGCCTTCGGTTGTGGTAAAACTGTACCTTCCGCTGCTGTAGCTGGCGTAATAAGCCGTTTCCGACCGATAGATTTGGGTCTTTGAATATTCGAATATCGTCTCGGTAACGCCGCTCACCCTGCCGTAATTTATGCAGTTGGATAGAATCGAGTCTTGTATGTCATTGGTCAAAAGCGCCGTCGGCACGGCGCCGGCCGAAATCTCGCTGTAAAGGCAAACGGCCAAAATCCCGCCGGCGCGGGCGTAGTTTTTCGCAATCGCGAGCACCTCGCCGCTATTGGCGGAGTCGTATATCCGCGAAGTCCCGGCGCCCACGACCGCGGCGACGCCCCCGAGCGTGAGGCCGCCGCGAAAAGACTGCACCGACCCGGCGATATATACCGACAGGTTAAACTGAACGAGCCCGGAATCAAGATCGCTTAGGTTTGCGAAAGCGACGTTGCCCATGTTGATAACATTTTGCACGGAACCCCGGTTTATCGTCACGGCCCCGCCGGCGAAGATATTAACCCGGCCTTTAACGCCGTAAACGCTCGTATTATACGTTGATTTTAAATCTCCGTAATTCACGCAATTGATAATCCCAAGATTCGCGACCGGCCGGGTCGATTCGTCCTGGTCTTGCAGGTCGCCGGCGTGATTGACGTTCACCAGGCCGGAAAGATAGGCGTTGCCGGTAAAGGCGGTGGTATCTCTGGTAACGTAATTGGCGAGAATAATGTCGCCCTCGTTCAGGCAATTTTTCATGTATCTATTCGCGGAAAGCGTCTTGGCGATGCCGGCGATCCAAAGAGACGAGGAGCTCGTGTTATTCGTAATGTTATAAAGGCTAATCATGCCGGTATTATAAACGTTTAGGAAACTCGCGTTTTCTTTTAACGTGATCCCCGCAATCGAAACTTCCCGGTTTATCGTGAGATCGTGATAGGTTATATTTCCTTTGTTCTCAACAAACCTTAATAATACCGGAGCGGAAACGTTCGGGTTGAAGTAAACGCCGCGAAAATCGGCGTCGGCGCCGATATCGTAATTTGCGTAATTCGCAGACTGCGAGAGGGTGAAGCCGCTTCCGCTAATATCGTAGACGAGCGCGGCGTAATTAAGATAGTTATAATTGCCCGGCTCAAACCCGCTTTCGTTATAGAGGCAGACCAGTTCCGCCGCTTCCGAATGACCGCAAACCGCGACCCCCGCCGCGTAAATGTCATTTGTTCCGGCGGCCGAAAAGTTCAAAAGACCGAAATTCGTCCACTCGCCGAACCCCTCGGCAAGCTCGTAGGAAAGTCCCCGGCTCATGCCGACGATCCCGCCGGCGTATTGCCTGAGCCCCGAGACCGCGAACATATTGACGACGATCTCGCCTTCGTTGGTTATCCAACCGAGATAATGGCTCGCGTTCGCGGTGTTAATCACTTCCCCGATTATCCCGCCCGTCTTTATTTCTTTCGTAGACGCCGAACTTACGACCGTCCCCGAGGATCCGATACCCTCGATTAAAGCGTTGTTTAAGATATTGTGGAGACGGAGAGCTTCGGTCTCGCTGGTTCTGCCGACGATACCCCCGACGGCATAATCGACGATCACGTCGTGATCGGCGGAGAATTCGCGGTCGGCGCCGCCGTTCAGGGTTCCCTCGACATAAACGGCCTCGATGTTCCCGCCGGCAACCCCCGCGACGCAGCCGGCCGCCGTCTCGCCGATTGACGAGTCGCCGAGATTGATCTCCACGTCTAACAAAACATCCGTGATATTCCCGCCGGCAAGAACCGCGGCGATAAACCCGATATTAAATTCCGAACTATAATAAGACGAGGTGTCGTTTAAAATAAGCGAGCAATCGTAAAAAGTTATTTTGCTTACGTTGCCGCTTAAATAACTAAACAGACCGGCATGGTAATTCCCGTCGATGATTACGCCGTTCGCGAGTTTCAAGCGGGAAATATAATAATTACCGTCTGAGCCCGTGTCGCCCGACAAATCACCGGAAAAATCAATCAACGGGGTGACGTAAGCCGTTGGCGACACTTGGTTCATGTCGATATCTCCCGTCAGGCGATATTTCGACGAACGGAACGGGGCGTCGTGATAAACGGTATTATAGTTCATGATCTTTGAAAATATGATCAAATCAACGGCGTCGCCGATTAAATACTCGTCGGTGGCCTCGTCATACTCAAGCCCCAAAAGCGACGGGTAGCGGTCGGCGGGGTAATAGAACCAGTCGCTTCCCAAAGACGAGGAAGAGCGCAAAACGCCGCTCGCCTCTCCGATGGCGTAATCGTTCGGCTGCGTGACCGTAAAATCGATTCCGCCGATATTGACGGTCAAAAGATAAACATCCTCGTCGTACACGAGGTTCTCCGCGTCCGCCCGGTCAACGAACAAAACCGGTTGAACTTCAAAACTGTTGATATATGATGCGTTGATCACGACTTTGGAAACATAATAGGCGTCGCGAAACACGCCGTCATTTTCAAACACAATCCCCGCGGCCTGGTAGTCGCTCCCCCCCGCTCCAACCGTCGCGCGCATCCTGATCCCGGCGCGGAAAATATCGTCGCGGTTATCGATAACGTACACTTTCTCGATAACCCCCGTTTCAGTGTTATGACCGACCAAGTTCGCCGCTTTGTAAATGCCGGTATGCTCCTCGGTCATCTCGAAGGTGGGGTTGATAATGCCGAGATTGCGAATCGTCCCGGCGTTATACGGAAACATTGCGTAATAAGGCGCGAGGGCTTGGTCGACCTGTTCTTCCCCCTCGCCGTCAACGGTAGTGAGCAATTCGTAATCGGCGAAGTAAAGGTTGCTAATCTCAAAACCCCGCCCGTCAAATGTCCCGGTAAAGATGTTTTCATGCGAGGTGCCGTCAAGCAGACTGAAGGAGTAGCCGATCGGGATAAATTGGCGCGATTTCATAACCGAGTAATCGATGTCCTGACCCAAAACATAATCAAGCGAAAGCAAAACGTTAATAACTTCGTACGAGAGTTTGACGTTTTCCTCCGGGTCGGGCGTCATGTATATCTGGTCGGGATGATATGACACGTCGACCGAGAAGCGGTAAAGTTCCTCGGCGCTGTCGAAACGGATCTTTTTCCCCGCCGCGCCGGCGTATATGTCCTCCGGGGTGGCCGACGCGTTGGCGATGTTCTTTCGAAATTCAGTGTAGGAAATGTACGTGTTGTCGGGCATCGTCGGGATAATCGACGCGAAGTCATGATTTCCGAGACGGCGCCGAGGGACGTATTCATTTTGCTTGTTTAAAATCACCGCCGATTGAATGGCGAAAACAAAAATGAATAAAAGAATGATTGTAAAAGCGTAAACTATTCTTTTCATCACCATGTTCCTCCCCACGGGGGATTATCCAATCCCCAGTTTTGTTGCGGGCCGCGATGCGCCTGGACCGCTTCCGTTTTTATCCCCATCTGAATCGAATAGCCGAGCGGTCGGGTGTGATAATGAATGTCGGGAAAATACCCGCCGATAAAAACGATAGTTAGCGGCTCGCTTTCGCTCACGCGCTTTGCTCTTAGCTTGTAATAATAATAATCATCGTCATTGTTATAATACCATTCGGACTCGTCGTAATAAAATTCCGTCCGTTCTGCGATAATCGGGACTTCCGTTCGGTCGCCCAAATAGTTGACCGTCGTCAACACCATCTGGTCGAGAAGCTTGATCCGGATATAAGTGTCGACGTCGCTTTCGACGACGACCCTGATTCTCACGTTCTCGATGAACTCGACGCTTTCCCTGTCGACGACGTTAATATGATAAATTCCCTTCTTTTTAATGTTGTTCGCGGGATCGATGACCATCTCGGCTCCGGGATAGGTTTCCCCGTCTTTCTCGTAATATAGCTCGGTTCTCACCCGCACCTTGCCGAGAACGACATCGTTTTCGTAGCTTTCGTAGTCAAGAAAAAACGCGGTGATTAATGTCCCCAAAGCGAGCAATAAAAACGCGATCATGACGATAACGATGCATTGTTTTCTCATGGGAACCCCCCTTTTAGAAAAAAGAGATATCTTGATTATAAAGATATCCTGTTTTAATAAGCTTGGTCAAGTCTCACGATAAAATTTGTTATCGTAAGCGTGTCATATTTTAATTCCGAAGAGATCGTCTCGTTAATCTTAATTAAAAAATCAAAAACATAAGTCTCCCCTTCCGGCAAAATAAGATCGGTGAAGAGCGGCAGGTCGCCGTTCAAAAGCGCGATTTCTTTTGTTTCCGGGTCGGAAAACATTACGGTAAAGCCCTCGTACATCCGAGCGTCGGTTGCGATAATGTCGTTGATCGTGATCGAAAGAAGGCCGTCGACCGTCCCCAAGTTTCTCGCGACAATCCGGTAAGTGTAAATCTGCCCGGGCGTAACGTTAAAAAACTCGATCCCCGCTTCGGTAATCTCGACATAAGTCCCGTCGTCCAGCTCGCCGTCAAAATCGGAATCGCGCCCGTAATAAAAGGAACATCTGGTCCGGAGCGCGCCGGTGGTGATAATAATCGGCTCGGTTTTCTCCGAGACCATGAACCAGGCCAAAACGATGATCACGGTAAGAAAAAAGGCGACGATGACGGTGAAGACGCTGTAGATTAATGTTCTTTTCAAGTCGCCGTCACTCCCCTTTTTTTCTTATTTCCAAATACAATTGCCTGCCGACGATAAAAAGCAATACCGCCGACAAAATAATCAAAAGCGGGTATCGGCTTTGAAAAAGGATACCGATCAAAGGTATCTGAAAGACCATTACGCCGATTACGTCTTTATGGGGAAATGGTTCGGGGTCGACGGTGTCATTGGCGTCGCCCTTCGTCACGATATAATCCTCCCCGATCTCGACAACCCGGTGCAACAAGGGGTAGCCCGCGCTTTTCAAAGCGACGATTGAGCCGACTTCGTATTTCCCCCTCGTATTGACATAGACCAGGGCGTGTCTTCTGATCGTGGGCGACATACTGTCGGAAACGACGACATAATGTTTGATTCCGAACAGCGGCAAAACCGCTGTGATCGTGACAAACGCCAAAAATAAGAACAACGGGACCGCAAGGATTTTTTTAATCATGTCCCTGGCAAGCCGGTCGAAAAGTCGATGTTGCTTTGGCCAAGCGTGTCCCAATCGACGTAGTCGCTTTGTTTGGCCTCGAACACGAGCGTAATCGTGAACGAAGAACTGCTGAAGTCGTTTCCAACCTTGCTTCCGTCAAGCTCTATTCCCGTTATCACGGTAATCGTCTCCGTCTCAGGCAGGATCTTATATTTGCCTTCCTCGACAACGGTGTCGCTCCCGCGATAGTAATAAAAACCGTCGGTCTCCAGAACCCAGCCGTCGTCAATCGTTAAAATGACGTAATCGGAGCCGTCGCCGTCTAAATACTCGGAATAAATCTCGATTTTAAAGCGCAGTTCCGTCCTAATCGTTGACGCGTTGACGAGAGTATAGTCGGTCGCGACGATATTCTCGCCGGGCACGACCAAATCTTGGCTGACCGCCCCGTCCCACGTGAATTCAACATCCCCCAATTGAAACTCGGTCGGCCCCGTTTGGGCGGTGTCGGTCAACCATGCCACGATTAAATTTGCCGTTAGCGCCGCGATCGCCAGGAATAAAAGCGCCAGGATCGCGATAAATTTTTTCTTACCCATACTAGTCTCCCGTTATGTCAAAAATTATATTCAAAGAGGCAATGGAAAGGATTCCGCCCTGATAATCCAGCGCCTCGGTATATTTATCGTAAACCAAGATGAATTCCACGACCCGAGTCTGTTTCGCCGCGAACGGCAAAGCCTTGGCAATCTGTAAATCAAAATCGTCGTTTATGATGTTTGTCAGCCGATAAAGATGGAGTTCCTGATCATGAAGCGTCACCGGCTCGTCCGATTTTACGGACACCGGGAAATCCTCGTCGTCAATGACGATTTTACCGTCGGCAAGATAGAAAACATTGCGCATGTCGTAATCGGGGTCGTTATCGCTTAACACGTCGATCATCCATATATCGGCGGTCACGGAATTGTTCCCGTTATTGGTCACGGACAGGCGAAAATAAAGATGGTCGTCGGGGAGGGTGTTATAAAACAATTGCAGGATATCGTCGGCGGACTTTACCTCGACGTATTCGTCTTCGTTTCTTTTGACTTCCAATTTTAAGACCGCCTGGTGATTGTTCACGTTGACCACGAACTCCTCAACTTTTACCGCCGGGGTCAACGACCACCAGGCGTAAAGGACGCCGAACATAAGCGTCAAAGACACCGTCACCATAAATACGGAATATATCAACTTCTTTTTCATGCCGTTCTCCCCAAAAAATATCGCCGCCGTATCAAATATATTATATAAAAATTTTTCCAGTTTTACAATTATTTTTTTATCCGACAAAAAATACCTAAAAATTATTAGTTTGCCTATGTATTACTTAGAAAGCGGACGCCGACGGAAAATATGCGAAAAAGGCGCTTAAGATTTTTCTTCCGCGCCGTTATTTTTCTTTTCGTCAAAACGGGATAAATAATTTACGAGATAAGCGCTCGCGGTGATCGCGAGAACGCCGACGGCCCATTCCCAAAAACCGTTGTTTTCGATAATCTCCGTCCGGTATTCGCGATACATGCCGTAGATAATAGCAAAGGGGGAAGCGATAAGGAGCCCGAATATCGCGTAATAAACCGTTTGCGGGCGCTTCGCGAACAAAAATTTAATCGCCTTGGCGATCAGGATAATCCCCGCGGCGACGCCCAAGATAAACGGCAGCAGGCGAACAAACCCGTTTACGGCCCCGGAAATGTTAAAACCGATAACTGCGTTAATAAAATTTCCCATCAAATCCTTCCAGATGAAATCGTAATAACCGAAGGCGAGAAAAACGAGGGAGCCGCTAACGCCGGGAATAATCATCGCCGCCGCGGCGATGACGGAAAGGAAAAAGATCAATAACGCGATTTTAAAATCATAATCGACCGCGCTCGGCGTTTTCCCTTTGATAAAACTAAAAACGATTATCACGGTAACGCAAATAAAAAATGCGGCGACATCGGCGGGTTTGATCTTGTTTTGCCCGGCTTTGGCGCGGATATTGGGTATTGAGCCAATAATAAGCCCGACAAAAAACATCGTCGTCGGGATCGGGAAATTCTCAAGTAAAAACACGATTAGCTCGACGGCGATTACCACCCCAGCGAGCACGCCCAGGAATAATACCCCGGCCTCCTTTAGCGCCTTAAAAGGGCGGCGCAAAATGTCGCTTATCGCGGCGATCAAGCGCTCGTAAACATTTAATATCACGGCCATCGTGCCGCCGCTAAAACCGGGAATGACATTGGCGATACCAATCGGGATTCCCTTTAAAAAATCAAGAATCAACTTTTTCATATGCTTATTCCCTCTTGGTTGCCATAATTATATCACATTAAAAGAAAAAACTCTATATTTCTAGAGTTTTCTCACGGTTGATTTTCGAATTTTTTAAGCAGTTTCTCCAGGTGCTTATGCCTGTAAACTTTGGCGTCGATCACCGCCAAAACGACGACGGCGAAAGCGCCCAGCATATTCATAATCAAGTCCACGATCGTGTCGGCGGGCGCGACGGCGCGCGGCTCCAAAAACCTCATAATAATATGCTCGACGATCTCCCACGCCCCGGCGCAAAACCCCGCGAAAAACAACCCGTAAGTCAGGAGCGCGGGAAACCTTAAATACCCGACGTTATCCAGCCGCGCGGCGATAAATATCCCGAGCAACACGAGAAGCGCCCCGGCGACGAGGTGATTAAAATTATCGTACCAGGGAACGAGCAGGTAAAACCCGAGGATAACGCCGAAAAAAATCGACAAAACTAAAAAATAATAATAAAAGATAACGACGACGGGCGGGATTTTTATTTTCAAGGCCGACGTTAAAAAGGTCGGGAGCCAGGCAAGCGCCAAAAGCCCTATCGTCGCGAGCATTTTATAGTTATAAATATCTTTTCTGATAAAATACAAAACAAGCCACGCGGAAACGATCGTTATGCATAACAAAAACAAATGAGGATAATTTAAGATGATTTTCTTTTTCATATTTTTATTATTTTCCCCTGCGGGGAAAAAAATACAAAATATCAGCCGTCAAGAAAATCGACGATATCACGGACCAATTCCTCGCTGTCATGAGACAAAAGCATCAGGTGGGAATGGTCTTCGTAGATCTTTAAAACCGTGTTTTCGTGCCTGCACAACCCCCGCATCATTCGGACCGACTCCCGGGGAACGAGCTGGTCGAGTTTTCCCCAGGCGATAAAGCAGGGGACGGTAATCGCGTCCGTCTCCTCGTTGACCGTTTTGATCAGGCTTTTGAAATTTTGATACACTCTCCGCAAATATCTTTTAAAGTATTTTTCTCGGGCGATTTTCAAAGCCTTGATATCGTCGGCGAACATCGTCTTTAACTTACTTTTGTAATAAGCGACTTTCTCGCGGTCGCGTTTGAAAAACGCCTTTTCCATCGCGTAAAAGTTTTTCACCAAGTAACGGATTTTCGAAAAAGGCAGATAAAAATTAAAATACTTATTGGCCGGGGCTAAAAGAACAAGCTTGTTTACGGGATAATTTTGGGAAAGATAAGCCGCCAGGGCGCCGCCAAGCGAAAAACCGACGAGATCGACTCGCGCGCCCGCGGCGAGGAGCTCTTCCATCCTCCCGCGAACAAGTTCAAGCGTCTTCCCGGAATCAAAATCATGAAAACTCTCATCCTCGTCATGGCCGGGATACGTCGGGATCTCAATCCGTTCGTAGCGGTCCCGCAGACTGGGAAGCAGGGCTTCAAAATCGGAGGGGTCGGTCAAAAACCCGTGCAACAGCATTACCGCTTTTTTCATAACTCTCTCCTCCCAACAAATTTAGCGCAAACCGGCCAAATATAGAATGATTACGAGGGCCAATGCCGGAAGCATGTTCGCCGCCTTGATTTTTTCCCCAAAGATAAAATTCAGCCCGATAACGCCGACGATCGCGTAACCGACGATGCCGAAAGCGTCGATTAGGCCCGCGGGAATGAAATTTCCGAAAGCAAGGCCCAGCCCGGTAAGCGCGCCCTGGTAAAGCAAGACAGGCGCGAAGGCGAAAACGACGCCGGCGCCCAGGGACGAAGCCAAAACCATCGCCGTGATTCCGTCGATCGCGGCCTTAAGGTATATTATCGAGGGGTCGCCCAGGGCGGCGTTGATACTGCCGACAATCGCCATCGCCCCGACGCAAAATATCAAAGTCGCGGCGATAAAGCCCTCGGAAAAAGCTCCCCGGTTTATTTTTCTCTCCAAATAATCGCCGAAGCGCTTCAGGCGGAAATCAATTTTCAGCGCCTCGCCGATAAAAGTCCCCAACGCGAGACTAATGATTAAAAGCAGATCAAACCTGTCGAAATAAAACGCCGAGTTTGCGACGCCGATCAGCCCGAGCAAAAAAACGGCGAAGCCGACGACTTTTAAAACCGCCGCGCAAATATCTTTTTTGATCCTGCCCCCCAAAAGGGCGCCGATCAAGCCGCCGCAAGCAATCGCCGCGCCGTTAACGACCGTCGCGAGCATCTTGACTCTCGTCCCGGGCGAATTCTTTCTCGTACGCCGCGATCGCGGACGCGATAATCTTCTCGGCTACCGGGCGCCCGAAGATTTCGAAGCCCGTCGTTTCCTTATGTTCCAAGTTTTTATATACCTTAAAGAAATGCTCGATCTCGTCGGCCATATGAGGCGGAAGTTCCTCCAACTCGCGATAATGGCTCCAGATCGGGTCGCGAAATGGGACGGCGATAATCTTGTCGTCAACCGCGTCCTCGTCGATCATCCGCACGAGACCGATCGGGTAACACTCCACAAGCGAAAGCGGCTCCAAATCCTCGCCGCATAAAACCAAAACGTCGAGAGGATCGTTGTCTCTGCTCAGGGTCCGGGGGATAAAACCGTAATTCGCAGGATAATGGGTGGAGGTATGTAAGATCCGGTCGAGAATAATCATCCCCGTTTCTTTGTCCAGTTCGTATTTTTTCTTGCTTCCCTTGGCGATCTCGATAACGGCGATAAAACGGTTCGCCGTCACCCGCTTCGGATTCAAGTTATGCCAGATATTCATTCTTTCCTCCTTATTTATGTATATTTTACTATATTTGCTTGGGTTATGCCATAATTTTTTGAAAGCATTATAGTTGTCGGGAAAACGAAGATATGCTAGAATTAATTTGTAAACAAGAGAAAGCAGATAAAAAACATAAGGAGCGCGATAATGTTATTTACGCCGCTTAAAATCAAAAACTTAAATCTCAGGAACCGAGCCGTCATGTCGCCGATGTGCACATACAGCGCCGCGGGCGACGGCGTCGCCACGTCCTGGCACCTTGTTCATTACGCTACCAGGGCAGCCGGCGGCGTCGGAGCGATAATCGTCGAGGCGACCGCGGTCGAGCCGCGCGGCCGGATATCCAAATATGATTTGGGGCTTTGGGACGACGGTCAAATCGAAAAACTGAAAGAAATAACCGAAACGGTCAAATCTCTCGGAGCGGCGATCGGCGTCCAGCTCAATCACGCCGGTCGAAAGAGTTTCGTTCCCGAACCCGTCGCGCCCAGCCCTATTCCCTACCATAGCGGTTCAAAACCGCGGGAACTTTCGGAAGCGGAAATCCAGGATATTATCAACGCTTTCCGCGTCGCCGCATTGCGCGCCAAAGCGGCCGGGTTTGACTTCGTCGAGATTCACGCCGCCCACGGCTACCTGATAAACCAGTTTTTATCGCCGCTCACCAACGCGCGAACGGACCGCTACGGCGGAAACGAAATAAACCGCGTCCGCCTGCTTTCGGAAACGATATCATCGGTCCGGGAAGTATGGCCGGAAGAGAAGGCCCTTTCCGTTCGCGTCTCGGCGGAGGAACACGTCAAGGGCGGGTTAAAACCGGAAGACATTGGCCGGATTATGAGCAATTTTAAAGATCAGGTCGATATTATCAACGTCTCCTCGGGGGCGGTCGTAAGAACGGAAATTAACGCTTATCCGGGATACCAGCTCGGTTACGCGGCCGCCGTCAGGAAACTCTCGGGCATCCCAGTAATCGCGGGCGGCCTGATCGCCGAGGCCAACATGGCCCGGATGGCGCTTGAGAGCGGCGCGTGCGATTTGGTCTACTTCGGCCGGGAACTACTGCGCAACCCGTATTTCGTGGCGAACGAAGCCCACAAAGCAAACATAGCGATTTATCAGAAACAGTATCGAAGAGCATATGAATAATATGGCATTTTTTCTCCTAAACAAAAGACGGCCGCGGCCGTCTTTTTTCTTTTATTTAAAGCCCTTCGCCAAAACGCGAGCTGCGAGCGCGAGTAAAATTATCCCGCCAAGCGCCCTCGCCTTGTCTTCCAGGACGCTCCCGCAGAAGCAGCCTAAGTAAACGGAGACAAAAGACAAAATAAAAGTCACGATAACAATCACAAGCGCCGTTCGAAATATCCCGGCGCCGACAAACGCCAGCGCCAACCCGACAAACAGCGCGTCGATGCTCGTCGCCAGGCCCTGCAGCAGAATCGTTTCCTTTCCAACCCGTCGGGAACACGCGGCGCCCTCGGTAGTCAAAGCCTGGTAAAGCATCCGGCCGCCGAGGAGAAAAAGCAACAAAAAGGATAAATATTGAGCGATATCTTGAATAAGGGCGCTAAACGCGCGGCCGAAATAATAACCGAATACCGGCATTATCCCCTGAAAAAGGCCGAACACAAGGGCTATATATAATGCTTTGCGCGGGCGGGCGCGCCGCTCGGCCATGCCGTTTGCCATCGCCACGGCCGAGGCGTCCATCGCGACGCCAAACCCGATCATTATCGAAAGCGTTAAATTCACGATTCCTCCAATTAAATTATCTTCCCGCCTAATATATATTAGCGCCGGCGCGAATGTATAACCGGAGGATAAATTAAACGACCCGTCTTAACTCTTCGTTCAGAAGCGAATACAAATAAGCGCTGACCCGTTTTGGCGAGACCGATCGCAAATACCCCGAATAAAGGTTAAGCTGGCGGTCATATTCCTCTTTGTTTATGTCGCTAAGTTTATAGTCGATAACGATCAGTTCTTCTTCCGTCTCCAATATCAAGTCGATTACGCCGCTTATGCTCTCATCTCCCCGCCGCCACAAAAACCTGTGCTCGTGGTAGGAGTCGATAATCTTTTTCTCGCGGAAGAGAGGCAAGCGGAAAAAGCGCGTGATCTTCTCCTTCGCGAATTCCGCTTCCCCGAGTTTTTCAATCTGCGGGGCGGGATCGGCGGTAAAGTCGATTAATTCCAAACAGCGGTGGATTCTCGTTCCCAATTCCATCGCCAAAAGCCGTTCCCGAGAAACTAGTTCCGCGGCGGGCGCGGAAGCGACGATTTTTTCCGCGCGAACGCGCTCCGTTTTAATTTGCTTCTTCTCGATTGGTTTCCCGGGAGTCGCCTTAAGCGACTCCGGTTTTTGCCGGAAGCGATATTCTAGCGTTATCGCTTTCGGCTGTCGCGGCGCGGTAAAGCTCGAGAGCGTGTATTCCAGCGACGACAAAATCGAGTAAAACGACTTGTAATTAAGCCTGTCCGCCAAAGGAACGACGCCGCCGTCCAACCGGTAGGTCTCCATAAGCCGGGGCGATACGATAATTATTTTTTCCCGCGCCCTGGTGAGCGCGACGTAAAACAAACGGATTCTTTCCCCGATATCATCGGCGATGAATTTTTGCCGGACAAGGGGTCTTAAAAAGGTATCCTTCACGCCCTCGTCGAAAACCGGCAGGACAATCCCGTAATCGCAGGAAAAAAGCGCCCGAGCCTTGACGTCGGTTTGCTTAAAGGCGGTTTCCGTGTCGGCGTAATAACAAACGGGAAATTCCAATCCTTTTGATTTGTGAATCGTCATCATGTTGACGGCTTCCTCGCTGATAACCGCCGGCCGCTCCAGCTCGGCGGCGGGACCGGCTTCCTCCAACGTCTCGAGATACGCGACCGCGTCGGCGAGGCGATAGCCGATTTTATCGAGCTCGCGAAACTTATTGATGAGAAAGTTCAGTTTGCTTTCCGCCTGCTCGACATTGCCGAGGCTCACTATTTTTTCATAAAAGCCAAAAACCCGGTATATTTCGCCCAAAATTTCGCTTAAGGTCGATTTTCGCGCCGTTTCCTTAATAAATATCAACTTCTCGTAAAACTCGCCATACAGCGATTTTAGTCCTTCGAGCGGGCCGACGGCGTAAATTTGCGCGATGAGGTCGTCCGGCGCCGCGACGACAAAACTTCGGAGCGCGCCGATCAACGCGTCGGCGAAAAGCCCTTCATCGGGTTCGGCGCCCGACAAGGCCAGCGCGCAGCGGAGAATGTTTTTAATCACGTAAACTTCGCCGCTCTCGGCAAAACCCTCCTCCTTGTGAATCATCAGCGGAATTTTCAGGAACTCGAAGACGCGCTTGTATAAATCGAAGCGCCGCTTCTCGGGCGCGAGGATAGCGAAGTCGGAATAAGAAGCCGGTCGCATCCCTTTTCGCGCCCTATCGTAAACTTGATAGCCGCGCGTCATTTTTTCGCGAATATCCTCGGCGATAATGAACGCCTCGATTTCCTCGGGACGGAAACCGGGAAGCGGGTCGTAGATCAAAAGCGCGAGGCGGTAATCATCGCCGCCGCGATGACTTAAGTATGTCTCGTTCCCGAAAAGGAGCGCGTGACCGTCATTATAATCGACCCCGCCCATCTCCGGAGACATCACCCGCGAAAAAACTTCGTTTATGCCGGCGAGGACCTCCGGGCGCGAGCGGAAGTTTTTCGCAAGATCAATCACGATTCCGCCGCCGTTGTTTTTAAAATCGTGGTAACGGCCCCGAAATATGTCGGGGTTGGCGTTCCGGAAGCGGTAGATCGACTGCTTGACGTCCCCGACCATATAGACGTTTCCCGAGGAAATTCGCGCGATAAGCATCTCCTGCAAGTCGTTTGTGTCTTGGTATTCGTCGATCAAAATCTCGTGGGTCTCGTTTTTGATTTTCTCGGCGATTTCCGGGTTTTCTTCCAGCAGCCGGATCGCCATCTTCGCGATATCGTTATAGGAATAGCAGTCAAGGCGGCGCTTGAAAACCGTCATTTTCGCGTCAAGCCTGCGGATTATCTCAATGATAATTTCCGCGACATCCTTGGTCGATAAAACGTCTTCAATCATTTCTTTCTCGTCCCGAAAGCTCAGGTAATCCCTGATTTTATCCAGGCTTTTATTGATCAATCCCCGCTGGTAGACTACTTTCGCTTTTTCGGTTTCGTCAACGTTCTTCCGAGGCAGCGCCGGCATCCTCGTATCAGCCGCCGCGAGGAAATCCCCGTAAGTCCGCGCGCGGAAAAGCCTCGAAAGCGCTTCTTCCGCCTTCCGTAAATATTCCTTAAGCGTCACGTCGGAAACGACCCCGCGTAGGTAGTCGCGCCGCTGACGGATGCTTTCGACTTCGATTTTCAAAATCTCGATATATTCAGAGACCGCTTTTTCAAGAAACTCGCGGTCGTAATACCGGTCGACGTATCTCGAAAGATAGCTTTCCTTATCGGCGAGCATCTCCATCTTCTCGTCGATCGCGAGGATGTATTCCTCGACGACGCGGTCGTTTTTGATTGCGAAAAGGTCGATCAAACGGTGAAACCGCGCGTCCTCCTCGCGATATAACTCCTCGAATATCTCGCTTATCAGTTCCTTTTTCCGGCGGCGGAAAATAACCCGATCGCCGATGCTTACGGCGCGGGAAACGCCGAGCAGGTAATGATAACGCCGGACAAGCCGAAGAGCGAAACTGTCGAAAGTCTGAATCGCGGCTTGGTCAAGACCGTCGAGCGCTTCCCGTAATTCTACCGCGCCCTGCTCGATCTCTTCCCGCAAGCGGGACCGGATTCTTTCTTTCATCTCCGCGGCCGCGGCCTTGGTAAAGGTCAGGACGATCAGGCGGTTGATGTCGACCCCCGACTTCAGTATTTGCGCGATCCTTTCCGTCAGCACCGCGGTTTTACCGCTGCCGGCTCCGGCGTTCACGAGCACGTCGGCTCCGCGCGCGAAAATTGCGCGCCACTGCTCGTCGCTCCAAATAACGTTTTGCGGTTTTATGGGTATCATTGCGCCTCCCGGATGAAATCTAAGTTTTTATCAATTTCCAGTTCCTTGTAATCGTCCTCCTCGCGAAAACAAATGTCGCGGTAAGGGCAATATTGACAACTGTCGAATTTGCTATGCCTTTTCGGTTCGATCGGGAACCGGCCGGCGAGAATCCCCGCTTTTGCTTCCGCGATTTTTTCCGCGACGAGCCCCAAGAGACGGGAAAACTCCGCCTCCGTCATAACGCGGGCGGCGTCGGTTTTATGGATCGATCCGTCCCGGTTGACGCGCAAGCCGGCGATCGCGTTAAAGCCTGAGCCGGCGTAATACCGGTCGATTAACCTGAGCACGGATTCGCCGCCGTTGGTATAGCCTTTAAGGCGAAAATACTCGCGCAACTGCTCCTCGAAAGTCTTTCCTTCCTTTCGGGCGAAGACGGAACTCGGCAACACCCTTTGCAAGTACATCCCGGCGAAATGAAATTCCTCCCCGCCGGAGTTATTTAACAGATAAAAATATATCGGCAACTGCAAATCAAGGCCGTGGACGACGTTGTTTAAGTCAACCTCGGTATTCCCGCTTTTATAATCGATAACGATCGCGTAGGTCTTTTCGCCCAACGTCGCCGTCATTATCTTATCGATTTTTCCTTTTAATATGATGCCGTCGCCTAAGGGAACCTCGAATTCTTTTTCCAGACCGTATACGGAAAACGCGCATGTTTCCCGCTGTTTTTGCATAAAGCGGTATAGTTTATCCAGAATATCCCGGTATTTCTTGACGAAATATTTCTCTCGGGCTGTTAGCTGCTTCCCGGTCTCGTTAACGTACTCCGCCGCGCTTTCTTCCAGGAACGCGTCGATGTCGTCAATCTCCGTCTCCGAAAGCAATTTCTCAAGGCAATGATGGAGAAGGTTGCCGATATATAAAGTTTCCTCGTTCCCCGGGCGGTAGAGTTTCAGGATTTTATCCAAGTAAAACGCGAACCCGCAACGGAAATATTTGTCGAGCGAAGTATAGGAAATAACGAAGGGAACGGAAAAGAGTTTCTTGTAAGTTTTCGGCTCGAGGCCGTCAAACGCGTTTTGATAAGAGCGGTAAGGATGATCCGGATAAGCCGCCAAAAGCCGAAACATCCTCTCCTCCCGAACGTCATACTTATAATACGCGTCAAGGCGTTTGCCGAGTTCGATTATGTCGAGCTCGCGGGAATAGCTGACCTCATCCCGACGCGCGTATTCGGTTTCTCTCCCGCCGCGCTTCTCGACGATAGTCATCACAAGCGGCGACCTCACCGCGATTCCGTCGGGGGCCATCAGGGAATAAGAAAGATAAAGATTTTTTGCCCGGTCGATTAAAGCGAGCGCCTTGATTTTCTCTAGGCGGTTTAGCTCCCGCGAAGTAAGCAAACCCAAGGCCTTCTTTTCCTTATCATCCAGATAATCGTCGTCAAGACGCGTTTTTGGGAAAACGTCCTGATTAAAAACGGGAACGAACAAATAATCGTCCTCGTCTCCCGGTTCCTCGACCAAATCGGCAAGGAGCGGCGCTCCGCGATAATCAACGTCGGGAAGCCTGCTTCGGGACAAGGCGTAGGCCAAATCGTCATAGATATCGCCAACGCGGAGATCAAACGCCATATAACTGTTAAAAATATTGATTAGCGAGCTCACTACCGGGTTTTCCCCGGGGCGGTAAGACGATAGCGCGGCCGAAAAAGCCTCGGTAATCGGCTCGTCGCGACGCTTATCCAGTTCGGTCATGATTTCCTTCGTCGCTTCGTATTCAAAAAGACTTTGCTCGCCAGAGCCGGATAACTCAATACCGAGCAGATGAAAAACCTCGTCAAAGTACGGCCGGTAGGACGCCGGCGGTTTTTGAATTTTGATCTTGTCCGGCTTTATCCCTTTATCAATAAGCGAAGCGACCTCAAGCCCGAGGGCGAGGATTTCTTCCTTATAATCCTTAAAGCGGTAAATCGGGACTTTCTTCTTTACATAGGCGCCAGGCGCGTAATCCACGACCCAGCCCAGTCCGCTTAAGATTCCGCGCGCCCGGTTAAACAAATCGTCGGTCCCGTAATCGCCGACGATGATTATGTCGCGGCCGCGGTAATAATTTAAAACAAGCTCGCTATAATCCAAATAAGCTTTGTATTTCTCGCGAATCTCGCAAAGTTCGTCGATTTTACGGTTGACGCCGGGGCGGGCGAACAAACTATTCCGCAACAAAATCTCCGCGTGTTCCGGGGTGACTTTCAAGTCAAAGGCCAGCCGAAGCCGCGCCTCCGGCCGCCAGACCCCGCAAATATCGCCCGCAGCCGCGGCGGGCGTCTTATACGTCACGTTGCGAAGCGTCCCCGTCGCCGCGAGCGCCGCCGCGAGTTTTTTAATAACCGCCGGCGAAGCGATAACTACCGGCCGACGGGAGGCGTTAATCAAATCGATTATTTTGTTCATATTCATCTCCTCGGTTAAATTCCCTTTTCCTTAAAACACGCGGGAACGCGGCGATTCCTTGCTAGGTTTCGTTATCGCGTCCGATGTTTTCTCCGTCAAGCGTCGGGAGAATATCTTCCAAAGCTTTATAATATTCTTCCGCCTTTTCCCGATAAGAGCGGTTCTCGTCGGCGAGTTTCGCGAGTTCCTTGGCGATATACTCCTCGTCAGCAAGCAAATCGCCGACATTATAAGGAAAACTCTCGACGATTTCTTTGTTTTTCTCCTTGTATTCCGCGATTTTTCCTCGGTAAGCGTCAATTAGCGTCTTGAGGTCGGCGTCCGTTAACGCGTCGGGGAGGTCCCAGAAAAAAATATTCGCCACGATTTCGCACTCGCGCAACGTCTTAAGGTCGTCGCTTTCGTAGGCCTCGATCGTTTTCTCCCATAAATCCCGGCGCGCTTCGCCCGTTTCCCCGCCCGCGACGGGGTGAACGAGATCGGCGATTTTATAAAAAATCCGGCTCATTTTTTTCTTCTCTTCCGGCGAGGGCCGGCGGCCGCGAAAATAAAACACCGCCTCGACGTAATCGGCGAGAATTTCCCGAAGTTCGTCAAAATTCTCCGTCAACTCCTCGTTGATCGTCTTCTCGACTTCCAAATAGTCGATGTTCGCGCGCCGGTCGATGAAAGATCGGCAGAGCTCCAGTTTTCGTTTTAAGCGCATGCAGTTTAGATAGGACTGGTAACGTTCGTAGAGGGCGGCGCCGAACAACAGGCAATATTTATGATAATTGTGCCGGCTCGCTTTCGTCAAATCCTCGTGTTCCTTGTATAATTCAATGAAATACTCTTTAACGTTCGCCAGTTCTTTCATCAATTCTTCGCGTCCAGTATTCTTTCCCTTTTTATTCATAACAATCACCCGTCATTTTAATTATAATACAAAAAGCGGCCGGATGCAATAAATTGAGACTATAATCGGCTTCGCTTAATGTCCGCGACATAACGGCAAAGGCGCCTAAGCCCTTCTTCCAGCCGCGGGAGCGGGCAAGCGACGTTGATGCGGATAAAGTCGCCGTAAGCGTCCCCGTAGATCGATCCCGGGTTTACCGCGAGCCCGTAACCGATTAATTCCTCGGTCATTCTCTCCGCCGGGCGGTTCAAAAACGCCATCTTTACCCAAGCGAGATACGTTCCCTCGGCGCGGTATACTATCGCCTCCGGGATGTTTTCCCGAAAATATGCCTCGAGAAAACGGACGTTTTCCTCGATATGGGCCCTCTGGCGCGCAAGCCATGAATCCCCGCGCTCGTATGCCGCCCGCGCGGCCTCGATGCTCAAGGGATTGGCGGCGCCCGCGTAATTGCGATCGAGTTTCTCCTCAATTCTTCGGCGGATATCGGCGTCGGGAGCGATAATCAGGGAAAAACGCAAACCGGCGAGATTAAATGTCTTGCTCGGGGCGATGAAAACGACGATTTTTTGATATTCGGAAAAGAAAGAACCCAAGGAGGTAAAGCGATTTTCGAAGAGAATAAAATCGCAGTGAATCTCGTCGCTTGCCAAGATTACGTCATATTTTCTCGCCAGCCCGACAAGTCTCTCCAGCTCCGCCCGGCTCCAGACCCGACCCGCGGGATTATGCGGGCTACAAAAAATCAACATTTTCGCGCCGGAGCGAAATTTTTTCTCCAAGTCGGAGAAATCAATTTCATAACTCTTTCCCGTGTCACGCAAGACGTTTAACGCCAGGGTCGCGCCGGCGTCGGGGACGACGCGGTAAAACGGGTGATAAATCGGCGGCTGGATAACGACCGCCTCTCCCGGGGCGACGCAAGCGCGGATCGTCCAGTAGATAGCGTTAACGACGCCGGGCGTCGAAAACATCCACCCCGGCTCCGGGCGGTACCCGTAGCGGCGCTCCGACCAGTCTGCTGTCGCGCGATAAAAGTCCTCGTCGATATAGGTATAACCGAACGCCCCGTGCCGAACCCGTTTTTCAAGCGCCCGCCTGACGACAGGAGCCGTCGGGTAGTCGGAATCGGCGACCGAGAGCGCGATAATATCATCGGGACGCGGTCCGGTTAGACGCGGCAAATCCCATTTGTAGGATCGCGTGTTTTTACGGCTGAATTTGCGGTTAAATGACATAACTCTATTCTCCTTCGTTAATATTATATCATTATCCGCGCAAAGCGCAAACATCAAATAATTTTCGCATAACTTGCCCGGGTCCGGGCGGCTTGGGTGATTTAGTCACGGAAAAAAAAGCGCGCGCGGAATATAATAAAAGAAAAAAGGAGGCATATCATGAAAAATGTTAACTTAAAGGAATTCCAGGAAGAATTAAAACAAAACGAATTGGTGCTCGTTGACTTTTACGCCGATTGGTGCGGCCCGTGTCGGATGCTCGCCCCGGTAATCCAGCAAGTCGCGGCGGAAACCCAGGGCAAAGTGAAAGTCCTAAAGGTCGACGTCGAACGGGAAAGAGAACTAGCCTATATTTATAATATCGCTTCGATACCGACTTTGATACTGTTTAAAAACGGGAAAGTCGTATCCGAAATTCTCGGGTTCCGCCCCAAAAACGTCATCATAAACCTTATCGATCAACACGCCTAAAACAACGCCGGCGGCGTTGTTTTCTTTTTTTTCCTGTGGTATAATGTTGTCGGGGTGATATGATGACCGACGCGATGAAGGATTATTTGCGGGAACATCTGCCTTTTTATCGCGATCTTACGCCGGAAGAGAAAGAAACGCTCGAAAATTCCGCCCATTATCGCGCCTACCGGAAAAAGGAATTGATCTATAACGGTCTTGAGGACTGCGCCGGTCTTTATCTCGTTAAGAAGGGAGAGATGCGGGCTTTTATCGTGTCCGATAGCGGCCGCGAACTCACGGTCTTCCGCCTTTTCGAATTCGATATCTGCCTATTCAGCGCCTCTTGCCTATTAAGCGAGATTGATTTCGAGTTATCGGTCGAGGCCGCGGTTGACACGGAGGCGATCCTAATCCCTAACGCCGCGTATAACGAACTTTTAAAAAACATCAAAGTACTCGCCTATACCAACCGGCTTTTATCATCGCGCTTTAACGACGTCATGTTTTTAATCCGCCAGACGATTTTCGCCGGTCTTGACAAACGTCTCGCGAGTTTTTTAATCGAGCAGGCGGCCGTGGCCGGCGGCGACGTGATCGAAATCACTCACGAAGAGATCGCCAATCACATCGCTTCGGCGCGCGAGGCGGTGACGAGAATGCTTAAATTTTTTCAAAACGAAAGATTGATTAGCGTCGGACGCGGTAAGATTGAAATTATCGACTTCTCCCGTCTAAACAAAATCGCTTCCGCGTAAAAAAACTTCCCGGAAAACCCGGGAAGCGGTCTATCTTTTCGGAACAAACGGAAAAGCAAATAAAGGTGACTACGCTTATCGCCGTAATCACCTTTTTTTATTAGCGATAGCTTTTTGCTATTTTATTTTGCTTTGGATGCTTCTTTTCTTTTTTCTTCTTTCTCCTTCGGCAAAATCGCGTTTAGGAGAATGCCGACGATCGCCGCCAGGGCCATGCCGTAAATCGAGAACTTTCCGAAGTCGATAACGGCGCCGCCCAATCCCAAGACGAGGATCGTGGAGGCGATAAGCATGTTGCGGGTTTGGGAAAAATCGACGCGGTTATCGATCAATACCTTAACGCCGTTTAAGCCGATGAAACCGTAAAGGACAATCGACATGCCGCCCATGACCGCTGCGGGAATCGATTGGATTATAACCGTTAATACATTGAAGAATGAAAGGATGATCGCGATGACGGCGGCCAGACCGGTCACCCACACCGAGCCGATCTTCGTCATCCCGACGACCGCGGTGTTCTCGCCGTAAGTCGTGTTCGCCGGACCGCCGACCATCGCCGCGAACGAAGTCGCGATACCGTCGCCGATCAAGGTGCGGTCAAGCCCCGGGTCTTTTAGGAAGTCCTTATCGCAAATTTTCGACAACACGGCGTGGTCGCCGATATGCTCGCAGGCGGTAACGAAGGCGAGAGGCGCGATCGTGATTAGCGCCGCGAAATTAAGCTTATAGAAAGTTATATCCGTCCCCAAAAACGTGACTTCTTTATCTTTAAACCACAGGAACATAAATTCGGGAATCTTCACCCACTCGCTCGGATTTGATAACACCGCTTTAATCGGATCAAGTTCTACTTTTCCCAGAATCAAGGCAAAAATATATCCCCCGACGATCCCGACGAGGAAAGGAATGATTTTCAGGAAACCTTTTGCGAAAGTGGCGATTAAAATGACGCTTAAAAACGCGACTAAAGCAATCAATATCGATTTCCAGCTGCCGCCCGCAACCAAGCCGGCGCTAGTGATCGCGACCGATGATAAACTGAACCCAATAATCGCGATCATCGGACCGATAATAACCGGCGGCAGAACCTTGTTGATCCAACCCTTTCCGGCAATCTTGACAAGCAGCGCGATGACGACATAAATAATACCGACAACGAAAAGCCCGGTAAGCGCCGAACCGTAATAGGGCTTGGCGACATTATCGTTAAAACCGGAAATAATCGCTATCGGCGTGATGTAGGCGAACGAGCTTCCCAAATAGACGGGAACTTTCGCTTTTGTGCAAAGAATGTAAATCAAGGTCCCGACGCCGGAAGTGAATAAAGCGACAGACACCGGCAGTCCGGTAGTAAGCGGCACCAAAATCGTGGCGCCGAACATGGCGAAGACGTGCTGCAGGCTCAATACAAACCATTTGCCGGCGGACGGTTTTTCGTGAGCGTCGTAAATCAGTGCTTTTGTTTGTTCCATTTTTCCTCCTGTTTTTTTTTTACCGAAAAGCTAACGCGCCGTATTCCTAAAAAAAAGCCCGAGCGGAAATTCCACCCCGGACCTTAGTCGGCATACTAAAAAAATTATACCATTGTAAACACACTAATGTCGTCGTAGTCCCAAAATTTAAGGTATTGGGGTAGAAACTTTCGAACCATATTATCGAAGATATACGACTTATTAACTTTTCCCGAGAATTATACCATAGAAAAATATTGTTGTAAATTGTTTTTTTTAGTAAAACGTTTTCCGTGCCCTTATTAAATTTTTCGGGCGAAAACCTTACGCTACCGTGTTTTAATAAGTCGTTTGCGGTAAAATAAAAATAAAAAGCCCAAAATCGCGATATAAACGATAACGGTTTTATACGCGGAGACGAATTTCCCGACGGCGGCTACATTATCCGCGAAGAGATATCCCAAACCGATCAACGCCGCGTTCCAAAGCGTAATCCCGATCAGGGAAAACCCCGCGTAGCGGGCGGCCTTTTGCCGGGACGCCCCCGCGACAAAAGCGATATACGTCCGGCACAAAGGGATTACCCGCCCGAGCGCCACCGCCAAATCGCCGTGGCGGCGGTAATACGCGAATGACTCTTCGATTCGCGCGCTCGCGCGCGGGAAGCGCCGACCGAGATATCGAACGAACCGCGGGCCGCCGAAATAACCCGCGCCGTAGCAGAAAAACGTCCCGAAAAAACCCGCCGCCGTGCATAAAAGCAAAACGAAGGCAAAACTTTTATCCGTCGCCGCCGCGATCGCTCCCGCCGCCGGCAGGACGACCTCGCTCGGTATCGGGAAACAAGCGTATTCGAAAAAAACCATGACCGTGACCGCGACGAGCCCGTAATCGGCCAGCGCGCGCATAATCCATTCCAACGTTTAACCCTCCCTTTCGCGCGCGGGACAAGCGCGCGTCAATGAAAAGGACCCTCGCTAGGAGGGCCCGATTATGCTTTGTTTTGATTTCTTGCTCTAAGCATAGAAAAGAGCAACTCATGGTTTTTGTTTTGAATGGTAACCGTCGGAATCCATTGTCATATGACAATTATATTATATCGCCGGCTATCGTTTTTATTCATAAAAAAATTAAAATTTTTAAAATTGTCGCTGGCTTTTACGCTTCTTATGATATAATAATTACGAGAAAACATTTTCATAAATTTATCGGAGGAAATAATGAATTCAAACACAAAGCAGGCAAAGCTGTCGAGCCGATCCAAATGGAGCTACAGTTTGGGCGGCATCGGCCGCGACATGACCTACACCCTGGTCGCAACGTTTTTCTTGCTCTATATCCAGTACGCCGGGCTGGGTCTATCGGTTACCCAGTTTTCCATCATCGGAATCATTTTAATAATCGGTCGCGTCTGGGACGCGGTCAACGACCCGATCATGGGCGCGATTATCGAAAACACCAGGACCCGGTGGGGAAAATTCAAGCCTTGGATCTTAATCGGCGCGATACTCACGGCCGCCGTTATCGTTGTTATGTTCAACTGGGCGCCGACCGGAAATAACGGTTGGAACTTCGTCATCTTCTTCGGCGTGATTTACCTTCTCTGGGAAATCACCTTTACGATGAACGACATATCCTATTGGTCGATGCTCCCGGCTTTAAGCCGCGACCCGAAAGAGCGCGACAGCGTCGCGACGATGGCGGTAGTTTTCGCCGCGGTGGGAACCTTGGCCGCCCACGCCGGGGTTAACCTTGTGGCCGTCGGAAACGCCGTCAAGGGATACCGGTTAATCTCGATTATCATCGCGTTTTTTCTTATCGCCTGTCAATGCCTGACCGTTTTCGGCGTCAAGCAGGACTTGTCTCTTGAGGAAACGGCGGAAGAAAACGTCTCGATTAAAAAAATGTATAAAGTTATCAGGGGAAACGACCAGTTGCTTTGGGTCGTCTTGGCGATGCTCTTATACAATGTCGGCAGCGGTCTCATTATCGCCCTCGGTTATAACTTCTTCTATCTTGAACTCGGCTACGACGGCTTACTTACCACGATATTTGTCCTGACATTCGGGGTAAGCAATATCGTCGTCCAATCGTTTTACCCGTTTTTAAGCCGGAAACTGGGGCGCAGACGGTTGTTAAAATACAGCTTCTATTTGCTCGGACTCGGGTATTTGCTCTTCCTGCTCATGGGATTTATCCCGGTTCTGCCCGTCCACATCGTCACGGTCTGCTTGTTCGGGGCGATGGCGTTCGCCGGCCAGTCGATTTTCTATATGATTCTTACGATCGGGATAACCAACACCGTCGAGTATAACGAGTATAAAACCGGCGAGCGCAACGAGAGCGTGATCTTCTCGCTCCGCCCGTTCATGGCGAAATTGGGAAGCGCCCTGCAGCAGGGACTCGTCACTCTCGTCTTGGCTATCTCCGGGATCTACGCCCTCTCGCAAAACGTAAGCAAACTGGAAAAACTAAAAATGCATTTTGACACCGCGGAAATCGCGGAGCTTGACGAATGCGAGCCAAAAATTAGAGAGCTCCTCGAAGACGTCGAGTTTGCGGAAATCGACGACATCGACGAGATTATCGAAAAACTCGAATACAAGGAAATCGAGAAAAAAGACGGCGCGAAAAGGTACGAGCTCATTATCAACGAATCCGCCAACAAGGCTTTCCGGGAGCAGGCCGAAGGAAAATTCTCAATGCGCTTCATTCTGCGCTCGGCAATCACCCTTGTCCCGGTGCTTTTGATTTTTGTATCGTATATCGTTCTCGAGAAAAAATACATTATCGACGAGGAAATGTATGAGAAAATGATCGCGACGATCGCTGAGAGGAAAAAAACAACCCAACGGGCAACCTAAACCGCCGATTAATCGATACCTTAAATAAAAAAATACCAGCCACGCGGGCCTTCAAGGCATAGTTGGCTGGTTTTTTTATTGATATTTAACGTACAATACCGCGTTCCCGGAAAGCGGCGCGTTGTCGTAAGCGATACGGAAGCGCTCGTCTTGATAAAGGCCCGTGTAAACGTGATTTTCAATCGCGGGCACGTCTGAAAGACTTAGCGCCTTACCGGCCGGGAAGGAGGCTATCTCGACGCGGTCGCCGATGATAAAAACAACCGAAAAAACTTGGAGCCGACAATCGACATACAGAGTCTTATCTTCTTTTAACGGCTCGCCATAGAGAACGGTTTTCGCCTCGTCCTCATAAATCGTAATGTCCGTGTAATACTCATGCGTCGGTATGTCGGTAACTTTTAAGGTGTGGTTTAAAGGCACGCATAGCGCCACGCGGTCGCCGCCGATGATTAACGTAACTTCCGCCGTTTTTTTTCTTTCCGGGTCGCCGTAATAGCGGCTTTCCTTATCTCCGGAAGAATTATTGATTACCGAAAGCGAAAACTTGTTAACGCCGGCGATATCCGCTTTTTTCACCTCGATAACAAAAACAAGATATTCTTTCTCCGCCGGGGACGCGTCGGTTTGGAAAGACAGATTCACGTCAAGGAACGCGTTCGCCTTTCTTACCGCGTTCACCGCGAAACCCGTCTCCCCCGGTCCCGCCAAGGCGTAGACAATGATCACGGCCTTTTCTACAAAAAAGTTAACGTCATAGCGCAAGCTTAACACGTCGCGGTTGGCTTCGGAAGGATATAAAGAAAAATGCTTATCAATTTCCGCGTGCGTCATAAGAATATCGATTCCGGAATACCCGGGGTTCTCCAACGCCGCGCTCTCAAAAAGCGAATAATCGATCGAAAGAAAAGTAGCGTCAGCATCGCTTTCCGTTTCCGCGTACAGGGTCGTCGGCCGGTCGAGCGCTTCCCCTAGGTAACGATGTTTGTATTCGGCATCGTAATAAATCCCGGCGATTTTCTTTCCCGCTCCCGCCGGGATATGTTCCGGGAGCAGGGCGCTGTTTTTTTTGATTACAATCTCCCGCTTTTCCCCGTCAACATAAACAAAGACCGTGATTTGGGTCCCGTCGCCGGGATTCTCGTCGCCGCCGCCGACGCCCGAGGGACCGTCGGGGTTGGGGACATAATTATAAAGCAGGAGGATAAAAGTCAAAAGCGCGAGGATAAAAATGATAACGCGGCGCATAGGCTTACCTCCTAACTGTATTGGCTTAAGCGTCAGATATTTTTTCTGATTTCCAAACCGTAATGATTAAGGATAATATCTTTCAATTCGGCCTTGCTTTTCGGGTTGTATCGCTTGGCGACATAGTTGATAAAACCCGTAAGCGTGGTCGGTTTGTCCGCGATTCGAAAGAGATTTCCTTTCGTCGCTTTTTTGATTCCCGGAACGTTGCGGATAAAATTAATAATTAACTCCCGCTCCAGATTCATCCGCTCGATTTTCTCGAGCGCCGGGTCGGAAAGATAGTATTTGTCTTTAAGCAGGCTTTCGTAAGTAAAATATTCCCCCTCCCGCAAATATCCCGTCAGGGCCTTGACATAATCCCGGATGTCGGTCTCCGTCACGCCCCGTTTTTCCAAACAACGGATATTAATCAGTTTATCCTTGACCAAAAACGCGCGGTACTCGGAACGCAACGTTTCGATAAAGAGAATCAGCGTCGTGTCGCGCATCCGGTAGTCCTTATCCGTGAGTTGATACTCGTCCGCGGAAAGAACCCGAGTGAAGAAAACGTCTTTTAGCGACGCGAACTCTTCCTTGATAATATAGTTTATGTCGTGGGTTTTATATCCCAACCCGCGCAGCCATCGGTTCGAAAAATATTGATACCGTTCTTTCCCGACGCCGCGTTCCTCTAAAATCGCGGCCAGCTCGTCAAGTTCGTAAAAATTATCGGACATAACCGTCTTTATTATCTCCAACGTCTCCGGGGAAAGCGACGGTTCTTTATCATATAGGACGCGCCTTGAGATATAATCGCCGAGAGTGTCGTTTATGACGTTGATCAAGGTCCCGGGATGGTAACCGTAATCCTTGATTAACTCGCCCGCGAACCGCTCGAGGGGAACGGGGCCGTCTAGCGAGCGCCACTTTTGGACGATCACGCCCGCGAACGACTCTCCTCTCGGAGCGATCATCGGCTGCCGGCGGAAATCGATTCGTCCGGCGTATCTTTCGTCTTTGGAAAACAGGCGACGCAAGAGGTAATGAAGCTCGTAGCCGTCGCGGACATCAATCTTTCGCATCAGTTCCCCGCGCGACCGAAAGAAATAATTGCAGGAATAGACCGAATCGATAGCGTCGAGGATTTGCCCGAGCTCCTTCAGGTGTTCGGGCTTAAGCCGCCGGTAGTCGTAATAGCGGACGTTTTTAAATCCATGAATCGCGTTCGTCACGATATCGATATATTTATCGTAATGATAATCGAGATTATTGTCCGCGGCGATTTTATTCGCCGTTCGCACGATTTCCGTTTTATGGGCTCCCGAGGCCGGGATATGGCGCTTGATAACGTATTCGAAAAAACCTCTTTTCGTCATTTTCTCGACGCTTTTGCCGTATACGCGGATTCGCGGTTTGAACGCCTCCGGAAGCTCGGCCTTAAATCGTTCGATTACGAAAGGAGAGACCGCCCCTTTATCCATCAACTCGCGGACGTAATCTTCAGGGAAAACATAATTTTTCCGGAAGGGATGCCTCTTTCCCAAATACTTCACGACATTATAAGAAAAATCATTGAGCGCGAAAAGCTTTTTAAATACCTCGGGATGCCAGCGAAATTTGTTATACTCGCCGACGAACCCCTCCTCGTAGTAAAAAGCGAATTGGCGCATCCGGTCGCGCACGATCTGCCGGATTCTTTCCCGGGTTTTCCCGAACTTATCGGCGATCGCCTGCAGCGTCTCGCCGCCGAACCGGGCCATGATTATTTTCTCGGCTTCCGGCTTCAAACCCGCGGCGGCGATTTTTTCCGTAAGAAAGGGCAGGCGGAGATACTCGCCTTCCGCGATCAAATCGTCCCGGCCCGACACTTTCCGCTTAAAATCTTCAAGATCGAAAACGGCTCCCGCGCGTTGCGCAAGCGCGGGGATGTCGGCGAATTTAATCCGACCGTGGTGATTTTCCACCAGCTCCGCCTTTAAGTAGAAAAAATCATTTTTCGGCCTCTCGGCAAAATACTTCGCGAACACGCCGATAACCGCCGTCAAAGTTTTATGATTAAAATACGCCCCCAAAATGCCGGATAGGTAACTTCTACGGATGAGGCCAAAGTTATAAAGGCCAAAACCGCGGAGGCTTTTGATTAGTCCGGGGGAATAACCCATCTGCTCGACGGTCAAGTCGTCATAAATATGGAGGTTTTGAAAGACGGGGATTTTTTCCGTCAATCCTTCCTTTTGAACGATCTCCCCCGCTTTTTCCATAATCTCGGCGATTGATCTCGCCCCGAGACCCGCGATATTATATATTTTTATTTCCTCAATATAACGGAGCAACCGCGAGACCGAGTTTATCGAATGACGCCCCAAAGCGTTTACCGCTCGCCTCGACAGACCCAAACCCGCGAGCTTGTGCTTCTCGTCAAGATAAGCGTACGGGAAGCCGCCCGCGCCGCTCTCAAGCTCGCTCGATAGTTCTTTGTATTTGTATTGCGAGATAATCGATTCGAAAATCTTGCTTTCGCTTTCCGTAAGTTTTAGCGCCTGCGGCTTTGTTCTAATTAAATCAAAGATTTGACGAATCTTCTGTTTTTCGATTTTCGCGATAATCGACGCCGGCAAGCGCAACACCCTAATAGACTTATGCACACCCTTCACCTCAGTCATCAATAAAATTATACCACAGAAAAATAAAATCCAACAATATCGCTATTTTAAATTACGCGGATCAAGACATAATTCCTTGATAAAATCGCTAACGTTCTCGCCAATCTCAAAAGCCATTTTTTCCAAATCGGAAGTTAGATAAGGCGCCTGCGAAAGCGCGACGCTAACTTTCTCGACTATTTCATACGGGACATAAGATTTCGGGTTAAAGCCGAATAAATCGTGAACCATTTTGCTTAAGTAAGTGAAGCGCGAGTTTAGTCTCCGGTTTGTAAAAATATTCCCGGAATCGGGCCAAACATGCTCGAACAAAACATTTTCCCGATGCAGAAGCAGCCAGATCTCAAAACACGGACTCGTGACGATCGTCTTCACCGCGGTGGTCTTTATTTTCCTTATAAAGTCGAGATAGGCGGCGGCGGGATTTTCAAAACCTTTATAACTGTCGCGGTCGAAAACCATGCAATAGACCGCGTTATCTTCCTTGTTTGTTTTCTTATAGTCCCGTAAAAACGAAAACAGCTGGCGCGGCGTGTTCCGACCGCGGTCGGCGTGCGTCCGGTCGAGAAAAACCAGTTTGATATTATTTCGCGCGCGCAACTTCACCAGGTAACGGTCAAGATGCTGAAAATACTGCGGTTCCGTGTTCGTCCCTTCCATGATTATATAATAAGTTTTAAACGGCTCGACCTGGCGAACCCTTTGGTCGCGGTAACGATTAAAGAGCGACACCCGTTCTCTAATCGCCATTTTCGTCCCCGTTCTTCTCAAGCATCGGGACGGCGCCGAACGCCCCGCGCAAATACGCTTCTTGGGGGTCCCGGTATCGCTCCTTGAAAATATCGAGCGAGAACAGCCGCGAGACGTTATCCTCGCCTTTCTCCACGAACCATACCTCGTCCCGCCGGAAAAGATCGTCGGAAAGAAGGCCTGCGTTATGGGTGGAGAAAATTAACTGACAGGGAAAGCCGGCGAGCCGACTGTTAAACATTTCGACCAATTTCCGCCCCAACAAAGGATGGATGCCGCGGTCAATCTCGTCAAAGATATATGCGCCGTGATCGACGGGGTTTGCGATGAGATCGGCAAAATCAAATAGACGACGCGTCCCGTCCGATTCTTCCCCGTAGCTAAAAAGAAAGTCGGAATTCCGATGCCGGAAGAGCATTTCATAATAAGCGTCATTTTCGGGATCGACCGTGAAAAGCCCGGCCGGAGAGCGCGCCGAATGTTTATTATCGGTTAAAGAAACCTCGAAAGGCAAGTCGTCCTTTGCGATCTTTCGCTCTTCGATGTCGACGATTCCCGTGTCAAATTTTTCAAAAACGGAAAAAAACTTCTCTTTATCTTCGGGAAAACGGGTGGAGAGAACCCGCGCCCGCTCCCGATGATTAATCTTTAGTTTTTCTTTAAACCAGAAAAACGCCGGTCTAAAGAGCCCGGTTTCTTTTAAGCCCGGCAACGACAGCGTAAAACCTTCTTGATGAAAATTTTCGGGTCGAAGAATTCCTTCCCCGAAATCAATCCGTTCGTTTTCAGCGTCCCGCTCGAAAAGTAATTTTTCCCGGTCGGCGCGCGGGTCGATCTCATAAAGCCACTCGCCGGAAAGCTTTGTTCGACTGAGCCAAACCTCGAACCCGTAAGTGAATACCCGACCGTCATTATAAAACGTATATTCAAATAACGTCGGCCGGTCGCGGTTGACGCTTCCCGTTTTAGAATAATGCCCGCGGTAAGCGTCGTTTAGTCCGTCGACGATAAAATCGCGTCCGGCGGCGATGGCCTTTATAAAATTGCTCTTTCCGGACGCGTTCGCGCCGTAAAGAACCGCCGTTTTCAGGACGTCGAAGCCCGCGAGTTTCACGCGGTGACCGAGCCCGTTCCCCGCCTCAATGCTCGGGATCATCGAAAGCGTCTGCCGGCAGGCAAACGATAGGAAATTGTCGACGGTAAAAGCGATAAGCATGGGACACCTCACTTGTCTACAGTTTGTTTTATCATTCCGATCATCGTCTCGATTCGACGCAAGACGGCGAGACAATTGTTGAAAATCTCGACAAACTTCTCATAATCCATTTTCCGCTCCTTTTTAAAAACGGGCTTGCAATTAACAAAAAACGCGGTTTTATCATGATGAAAGGCGATCCCGCTCCGGTTGCTCTCGGGATAAAGTTGCTTAAATTTCCGGAAAAGAGATTTTTCCGCCGCGTAAGAGTTTGAGCGTTCATCCGCCGCGATGTTTTTCGGGAGATAAACCCGGCAATCGTCTTCGGAAAGGCCGGATTGATACTTATAACCGGGGATCCAGTGTCCCCATTTGTTTCTAATTTGTAAGCGATGACGGTTTTGATGGATTAAAACAAACAAATCGCCGTTTAACAACTGCTGGCTGTATTTTCCGTTTTGACGCCACGCCTTCAGACAAATATATTGGCCCCTGACGTCATCGATATGAAAACCGAACGAAAAATGCGCGTCGACGCTATCAAATCGGCCGATAAAGCCCGTATCCGTCGCTATCTCGCGCGGCTTGTCTTTAAGAGGCTCGATCAAGTATGCCGTTTCCGCGGCGATCATTTTTCCCATTCGGCCGACGAATTCTTTGTTTATGAAATCATATCTTTTATTCTTTAAACGCCAATAGTAATTAACAATACAGATAAAAGCGACGACTTGAATAAGAGAACCAATAATAATCAAAGGCAGCATCATGGATTCCCGCAATTCTTCTTCGCGAAAGATAACGATAATCACCCCGGCGACCCAAAGAGCTGTATATAACATAAATAACACAATGTAAATACCGCGAAATTTTATTTTATTATATTCCGCGCAAAGACGGTCGATTTCGTTTTTATAGTTTTTCACCGACATAAATATCTCCCTTTTTTCATTCTGTTTCTTTTAAAATTTCAATCATTTTTTCACGGCGCAAAGTATCGAGACAATATCCAAAATAGTCGCTAAACTTCTCAAAATCCATGCGCTTTGCTTATTAAGATTGGGAAATTGCCACGAGAACAAAAAATATGACCGCGAAAGCGTAAATCAATCCGTAAACGGCGAGATTCAAAAAGCGCTCGGTTAATCCCCTGGAATAGGGCGACGCCCGGGATATTTTATTTTCCGCAATCGTCTTCTTCAGGACTTTCTTTTGAAAAAACCAATTTCCCAAAAGGATAACATAGACAAAAACGGCGACGCCTACGGCCGTTATTATCGTCGCGAAATCATTGCTTATTAACAGCGGCCGGCTGGCGACGATCGACAACGCGATCGAGACAAAAGCGATTAAGACCAAAACGTAGCCGGATAAAGTATAGATTTTAATTTTTTCGGGCGGGGCGACTTTGCTAGACGCAATCTTTATCGTTTGGTAAATCACCAAAGCCAACCCAGCGCCCAAAAACAAAGCGTTAACGATAATTAGAAACATCCGAATCTCCTTAATAATATACTTCTATTTCATCCCCGCGCCGGCGGTACCGCGCCTTAAACGCCGCGCAAACCTTTCGAAGCGAAAGGCGGGGCTCCGTAGCGATCACCCGGCGGTTCCGAAAACGCAGGATCGTCCCGGCGTCCGCGGTTTCCGGCGCTATATCAAAGATATCGGCGATATTGGCGACGGGAAGAAAAACATCGTCGCCCGCGATCCGCGGCGGCGCGGAAAAGAAGATCGCCCGATCGTTTAGCGTTCCGTAAGGTTTTCTTAAATCCGCGCTAAAGACATGTTCCCGCGGTCGGCGCGGCCAGTACGCGCGCAGGAATGAGCGAAAAATATTTTCCTGGACATCATACATCTTTTTCCCACGCCGGTATAACCCGCCGTTGGTGATAAAGCAAATCCCCAGTTTTTCCTCCCGGTTAACGAAAAGGTAACTAATCGCTCCGTACGCCGAGCCGGTATGGCCTTTAAACGTCGGTCCAAACTGATTAATAAACTTTAATTGCAAACCCTTGGCCTGGTAGGATTTATCGGCGCCGTGCCAATGGATTTGAAGCATGAGGTCGACCGTCTCTTTATTTAAAATCCTCCTACCAAAATACGCGCCGTCATCGATCAGGATTCGCGCGAATCTCGCGAGGTCGCGCATGCTGATAAATAAGCCCCCGGCCGGACCCCGGTAGTTTTCCCCCAAGGGAAAACGGGGATAAACGGACTCAACAAAACTCGCGCCGGAACGGGAGCGGCGCAAGCGCCCCGCGTTATCCGCATAATACAAATCGGCGATGGCTTCCTTATTAATTATCTCGTCGGCGCGAAACGAGGCGTCAACGCCGAGCGGGTCCAAAACGTTTCGCTTGACGTAATCGGTAAAATACTCGCCCGTCGCTTTCTCAACGACGCAGGCCAAGATCCCGCAACCAAAATTCGAATAGATAAACTTCTCCCCCGGCCGGTTCGGCGACCAGGTGGCCTCGGTATAATACTCGCCGGGATTGGGCGCGAGAAGTTCCCTCAAGGTCACGGGAAGCGACGTCCCGTTGACATTGTTATAGCCGGCGCGGCCTTCGTCGGGACCGTCGGTAATGCTTGACGTTTGCGTCATAAGCATTTTGATGGTGATTTTATCGTCGGGATAACGGGGATTCCTGATCTTAAAGCCCAAAATGTCGCCGATATCATCATCAAGCGAAACAAGTCTTTTCTCGACCAATTGCAGGACCGCTACCGCAACGACGATTTTTGAGATCGAAGCGATTCGAAAGATCGTCGAAAGCGTCACGCTTTTCCCGTCCTCAAGCGACGCCATCCCGTAAGCCAAGTCAAGTTGGTAATCGGCGCCGGAAAAAACGGAAACCTGGGCGCCCGCAAGACGGCTTTCCCGGCAATGTTTGTAAAAATCGGATGCAAAGGACATCTCAATCCCGCCTTTACGCTTTTATTATTTCCGCAATCGCGAAATTCGCAAGGAAAAACGCGGCGATAAGATACAAGATAAAACTGACGTCGGCTTTTTTGCCGGAAAAAACTTTCATCAAGACATACACGATAATCCCGAAGCCGATGCCATCGGAAAGGGAATACGTCAGGACCATAAAAAGAATCATCGCGAAAGCGGAAAAAGTCACTGTCTTATCGCTCCAATCAATATCCTTGAGATTGGAAAAAAGCGTCGCCCCGACCGCGACCAAAGCCAGCGAAGTCACCGGCGTGTAGAAATTTTCCCCGACGTTAATCGCCGAAAAGACGGAAAAGAGCGGGTAGAGAAACACCGAAAGCAAAAACAAGACGCCCGCGGTCGCGGCGGAAAGTCCCGTTCGCGCGCCGGCCTCGATTCCGATCGTCGACTCGGCGTAGGAAGTGACCGTCGACGAGCCGAAGACGCCGCCCAAAACGGCGCCGAAAGCGTCGGCGTATACCGCCTTCCGGGCGGAGACGAGCTTGCCGCGTTCGTCGAGAAGGCCCGCTTTATTGCCCACGGCGAGCAAAGTCGCCGTCGTGTCAAAAAGATTGACAAAAATCAGGGAAAAAATCAGGGCGTATGATTCGGGACGAAGCAGAACGCGGGGGATATGTTCGAAGCCCTTGCCGAAAACGGCGCCCAAAGACGCGCCTTCCGCGCGCGCGAACCTGGGCATGTTCTCCACTTCGAAATAATTAAGGACGAGACCCAAAGCGGCGGTTAAACCCATGGCGATAATAATCGCGAATCTTTTCAATTTTCCCGGCAGGGCGCCGAGAGCGAAAGCGGCGAGTATCCCAAACAGGGCAAGAAGAACAAGGGGCTCGCTTAGCCTTCCCAGGCCGACAAGCGTCCCGCTGTCAGCAACGATGATCCCGCCCATCTTCAAGCCGATAAAAGCGATAAAAAAGCCCAAACCGGCGGTAATCGCCAATTGCAAGTCGCGGGGAAAAGCGATAATGATTTTCTCGCGCAAACCCGTCAAAGACAATAGCAGGAAAAGAACGCCGGCGACGATAACGAGCGCCAGCCCCTCCTCCCAGGAATAACCTAATTTATCGCAGACGGTGAAAGCCAAAAAGGCGTTCATTCCCATCCCGACCGATAAAGCGATCGGGTAGCGCCCGTACACGCCCATAATGAGCGTGGTAATCCCGCTTACCAAAGCGGTGGCGATAAATACGCTCGTTCCCGGAAAACCGGCCGAACCTAAAATATTCGCGTTTACCGGCAAAATATAAATCATCGCCAGGAACACGATTAAGCCGGCGATTATCTCCCGGGCGAATGTCGTGTTCCTTTCGGAAATCTTAAAATAACGGTCGAAGCCTTTTGCTATTTTTTTCATATCTTCACCTTTATATTCTTCCTCATAATAATTATATAATTTTAACAAGAAATTGTAAAGCAAAGAAGGGAAAGTAAAATCTTCTTTCCCGGCGGTAAATTCGCATAAAACAACGATTGCGAGATATCCGTTTACAACGCCGGTTTCTTTTGTTATAATATGATTGTGTATAGAGGTGAGCCATGAACGTAATCCCCCTGCCTAATGTATTTCAAAGTTTACCGGGAAGCTTCCATGTCCACAAGGACACGACGATTAATTTTTCGGGGGAGCTGAAAGCGACGGCGGATTTGCTTTGCGATTTCTTGGCCGAGTCAATCGGCTCAAGACCGAAACGTTCCAATTATTCCTCGATTAACCTAACGCTCGACTTTTCTCTCGAGGAGGAACAATACCAGCTTTTCGTCGACCGAAACAGCGTTCACCTGTCGGCGCGAACCAACCGCGGGGCCTTTTACGGCTTGCAGACGCTCAAGCAGCTCGCGACGGTAAAAGACGGCAGGCTTTTTATCGACTGCTGTATAATCGACGACAGGCCCCGGTTTTCTTATCGCGGCTTCATGCTCGATGTCGCCCGGCATTTCTTCCCCAAGGAAGAAATATTTCGCCTGATTGATTTGATCGCTTTTCATAAGTTCAACGTTTTTCACCTGCATTTAACCGACGACCAGGGATGGCGAATCGAAAGCGAGGCCTACCCCCGCCTGACGGAAATCGGCGGTAAGAGAAAAGCGACATACAGCCGCCGTTTAAAGGGATACGCCGGGCCGCACCAAGGCTATTACACGAAAGCCGATTTAAAGGAAATCGTCGCCTACGCCCGATCGCGACACATTGAGATTATCCCGGAAATCGACATGCCGGGACACATGAACGCGTTCATCGCCGCCTATCCCGACGCCTCGTGCCTGAACAAAGAAATCGACGTGCTAAGCGACTTCGGCATCAGCGATATTACCCTGTGCCCAGGCAACAAGGAAGTCTATCAAATGCTTTCTCAAGTCATATTGGAATTGATTGATATTTTCGACGGTCCGTATTTTCATCTCGGCGGCGACGAAGTCCCGAAAAAGCATTGGAAAAAGTGCCCGCGCTGCCAAAAGGCGATAAAGGATTTTCATTTGAAAAACGAAAAGGAACTCGCGACCCATTTCCTTAATTATTTCGCGGAGTTCCTCAGAGCGCATAATAAAACGCCGATTTTCTGGAACGACGGCATCTCCGAGAAAACCTCGCACGTCGCCGTAGTCCAGCATTGGAAATACTTTACCCGGAAAAAAACGGTGAAAGAGATAAACCGCGGCCGAAGGGCCGTTCTTTCCGATTATTTCTATCTTTACCTTGACTTGCCGTACGCGTTAACGCCCCTGAAAAAGACTTATCAGTTCGAACCGCTCGGCAAAAAAATCAAGAATACAGCCAATGTTTTGGGAATCGAGGCGCCGCTTTGGACCGAGTGGGTTCCCGACCGGTCAAAAATTGATTTTCAAATCTTCCCCCGCTTAGCGGCGGTAGCGGAAATCGCCTGGACGGAAAAAGAAAACAAATCCTACGACGACTTTATCGAGCGCCTGAAAAATTTATATAGTCATTACCGGAAAATGAACGTCGGCTTCGCCGAGGACAAGGAAAACCAGCCCAATCTCTTCGCGCGAGCCTGGGGCGCGTTGTCTTGGTTTCAAGACGAAGATTGCGAATTGCGGAAGAAAAAACGGCGCCGCTAACGCGCCGGAGCCTTCAATTATAATTTGTTAAAACGCGAGCGTTAAAATTAAGCGCTCGTTTTTGTTTTGATTACAAAAACTGCCTTCGGGAATATCCCTAAAGGCAGTTTGATCGCAAACGGCGTTATTTAATTATCCGCGCCCTTATCACGTCTGGGATGGAAAAAAGCTCTTTTTCCAACCCGGCATCGGTAGGCGAATCAAGATCGAATAGCGAATAAGCATACTCGCCCCTGCTGCGGTTATACATATTGGCGATATTGATATTCCGCTCGAAAAAGATCCGGGTGAACTGGTTAATCATATTCGGGATATTCTTATGATATAGAGTAACCCTGCCGGCGGTACGGCACGCGCCGGCTTCGCATTCCGGGAAATTAACGGAATTGACGACATTCCCGTGTTCCAAATAATCGGCCAGTTCCCTAACCGCCATCCGCGCGCAGTTATCCTCCGACTCGAAGGTTGAGGCCCCCAAATGGGGGATGGCGATGACATTATCCAAATTGGCGATTTGGTAATTGGGAAAATCGGTAACGTATTTTTTGACTTTACCGGATCTCAAAGCCTCTTCCAAAGCGTCGTTATCGACTAAAGCGTCGCGGGCAAAATTTAATAATACGACGCCGTCTTTCATCTTTTGGAAAGCGTCCCTGCCGATCATCCGCTCCGTTTCTTTGCTTAGGGGAACGTGAAGACTTATGTAATCGCAACCGGCGAGAATATCGGCAAGCGAGTTAACGTTGATAATATGACGCGAAAGCCGCCAGGCGTGATCGACGGAAATAAAGGGGTCGTAACCGTAAACCTCCATATTCATGTTCCACCCGGCGTTCGCCACCAGGACGCCGATCGACCCCAATCCGATAACGCCCAGTTTCTTGCCTTGGATCTCGCAGCCTGCGAAACGGGATTTTTCTTTCTCGACTAGCGTCGCCAAATCCTCGCGATGAAGATTTTCCTTAACAAAACGAATCCCGCCGATAATATCGCGCGAGGCGAGCAAAAGACCGGCGATCACCAGTTCCTTGACGCCGTTGGCGTTGGCTCCCGGCGTGTTGAAAACCGGAATTCCCGCCTCGGTGCATCTTTCCACCGGGATATTGTTCACGCCGACGCCGGCGCGGGCGATCGCTTTCAAGTTGGGCGAGAAAACCAAGCCGCGCAAGTCATAACTCCTAAGGAGAATCCCGTCGGCCGCGTCAATCTCATCCGTCAGCCGGAATTTGCCGTTCAGCGCCGAAAGGCCGTTTTTATTAATCGCGTTCAGGCACTTGATTTTAAACATAATTATCCCTCTCAAACTCGCGCATAAAATCTACCAAACTTTTAACACCCTCAATCGGCATCGCGTTATAGATGCTCGCGCGCATGCCGCCGACGCTGCGGTGGCCTTTGAGGTTCGTAAGCCCGCGCTTTTTCGCCTCGAGAACGAACTTCTCGTCAAGATCTTTGTTTCCGGTGCCGAAGGTAACGTTCATCAGGGAACGATCTTTCCGGCTGACAAAGCCTTTGAAGAGCCGGCTTTCGTCCAGGTAATCATAGATTATTCGCGCCTTGGCGCGGTTTATCTCGCCTCTTCTTTTCAGGCCGCCTTCCCGGAGCAACCACTTGAACACCTTCCCGCAAATATATATCGCGTAAGTAGGCGGCGTGTTGTATAAAGAGTTGCTCTCGCTAAAGGTTTTATAACGAAGCATCGTCGGCGCACCTTCCAACGCGTTATCGTCAATCAAATCCTCGCGGATAATCACCACGGTAACGCCCGCCGGCCCGATATTCTTTTGCGCTCCGGCGAAAATCAACCCGAAGCGGCTTACGTCGAGTTCTTCCGAGAGCAGGCAGGACGACATATCGGCAACGAGCGGTTTGTTCTTGACGTCGGGAAACGCCGTGAACCTCGTCCCGTAAATCGTGTTATTCGCGCAAATATACACATAATCCGTATCCGCGTTAACGGCTATCCGGGTAATGTCGGGAATGTAAGTAAACCCCTTATCTTCCGAAGAAGCGATTATCTCCGCTTCCCCGAATTTTTGCGCTTCGAGATAAGCCTTTTTTGTCCAATAACCAGTATGGATGAAATCGGCGCGCCGGTGTTTCTTCATTAAATTAAGCGGAACCATCGCAAACTGCAGCGACGCGCCCCCCTGAAGGAAAAGAATTTTATAATTGTCCGGGACGCCGAGCAAAACGCGCAAATCTTCTTCCGCCTCATTGATGATGGCGGCGAAATCGGCGGAACGATGGCTCATTTCCATTACCGAAAAACCGATTCCCCGGTAATTAAGAAGTTCCTCCCGCGCCTCGGTCAAAACTTCTTTTGGAAGCGCCGCCGGTCCGGCGGAAAAATTATAAACTTGATCCATATGCCCCTCCTAGCGTTTATTTTATGCTAGTATATCATAGATGGCAAATTCATACAATGTTTTCTTATGTTTTTGCCGGAAGTAAACATTTTCAATTAAAAACCGGCCGGTTATTAGCCGGCCGGTTGATTTTATTCTTCCAACTCGATTCCTTCGATATTATGAAAAACTTTCTGCACGTCGTCAAGCTCCTCGATCGCATTAATCATTTTCCGAAAAGCCCGGAGTTCCTCCTCGTCCTCGATCTTCACCGGCATTTGGGGAATCCAGACAATCCCGTCCTCCAAAAATTCAATTTCCGGCAAACGGTCGGTCAAAGCGTCGCGGATTTTCCCGTACTCCTCGCTCGGGGCGTAAATACTGACCATGCCGTCGTCATACTCGATATCGGCGACGTCGCAATCGGCCTCGACCATAATTTCCAACGCTTCCTCGTCGGTAATTCCCTCGAAACTAAAGAGGGCCCGGTTCAAAAACATATGCGTGACGCTGCCGGAAACTCCAAGTTTACCGCCGTTTCTGGTAATCGCCGTGCGCACCTCAGTGTTCGTTCTATTCATATTATCGGTTAGGCACTCGACGATGATCATCGAGTTGCCGGGACCGAATCCTTCGAAATTGACAGTGTGATAATCCTCGGTGGCGCCGCCTTTCGCTTTCTCGATCGCCCTTTTAATAATATCGGCCGGAATATCGGCTTTTTTCGCCCGCTCGATTTCTTTTTTCAGGGCTTGGTTTAATTCCGGGTCGGGTATGCCTGACTTCGCCGCCTTGTAAATAATCGCCCCGAAACGGGCGTATTCTTTTCCTTTGCGGGCGGCGGTTTTCGCCATCGCCGCTTTGCGCACTTCGTACGCTCTACCCATAATGTCGCCTCCTTTAAACAATCTTGAGTAGATTTCTTGTTATTAGTACTTACTAAGATTATACACTACTTCGCGTTAAGTATCAAGTGAAAATCGGCATATAAAAAACATACCGCGGAACAACCGGAAAAGCCGCTTTTTAATCATCCGGTCGTTAACGAAAGCTTTTTCCGGGAAAACTAACGGACCCAAAAGCGGTTTTGGGAATATTTACAGTCCCTTTTTGATTGAAAGAGAGAAGAAAATATTGTATAATTATTATGGAGAAGAATGAGATATGAAGAAACAATTTATAATAGTTATTATTTTGTTTTTGTTGATTTTTATTGGTTGTAACAATGACACCGACGAACGGACGCTAGTCTGTTTTCAGGAAGAAATCTTTGTTTACCTTGACGAGACGGCCGAACTGCCGATTGAAATCGCGGGTTATGAAACGGAAGAACTTGAATTTGTTATTGAAAACCCCGAGATTATTGAGCTGGATTCCCTCAATATCCTCCCCCTGGCGGTCGGCGCGACGGACGTTATCGTTCGCTCCAGGGAAAAACCGGAGAAAAACGTCTCGATACGGGTATTTGTGCTTCGCGATTGGATTGCGAAACCGACGATCAGAACGTCATATCCGATAATGAAGGTCGGGCAAACGGCAAAGCTTTTGTTTACCAATTCGGTGCCGGTCGGCGCCCCGTACGAATGCTTTGATTGGGAAGTTTCCGACGAGGAAGTCGCCGTCATCGAGGACGGCCTGACGGTTAAGGCGCTTAAACCCGGCGCGACGACGATTACCGCGGCCTTAAGGGTTGATCCGGAAATTACGGGAAGTTTTGATTTAATCGTCGTTGAGGATGAATTCTACCGCGATGACGGCAAACCGGCGATCCTCCTGCGAACGGAAGGCGACGCGGCGACGCTCAAAGCCGGCGAAGAACTGCAAATCCGCGCCGATTTCGCGGGATTCGACATGGACGACTATTACTGGAAAGTCATTAACAACTCAGTCGCCCGCATCGGCGAAAACGGAAACCTAATGGGCTGCGCGCCGGGGATCGCGGAAGTGTATTTGTACTCGAAAGCGGACCGGGCAGTCTACGGGCATTTGTTTGTTGAGGTGGAAGGCCGGCCGAATGTCGACTACGTGGCGCGCCTAATCGCCGCGGCGGAAAAAGAGCTGGGATACCGCGAGGCGAGCAACGGTTACACCAAATACGGTTTTTGGTACGGAACCTATCAAGGTCACCATTACACTAATCTTCACTGGTGCGCGATGTTCGTAAGCTGGTGCATTAACGAAGCCGGCATTAGCTCGACAATCGTCCCGCTTTACGCCAACGTTGAGTCCGGCAAACAAAACTTCTTAAGCAAAAAAATATATTATCTGAGGGAGGACTATATCCCGAAAGCCGGCGACCTCATCTTCTTCCTGCGCGACGGCGCCGGCCATACCGGAATCGTCACCGGATGCGACGGCGAGACAGTCTACACGATCGAAGGCAACACGAGCAATATGGTCGCGCGCCGCAGTTATCCGCTCGACTATCACACGATCGACGGATACGCCTCGCCCGAGTACCCGCCGTATAATCCGGAATCGGAATAAATTACGAATCTCAAGAGCGTTGTTCCCGTCAACGCTCTTTTTTTATATTTTTGACAATTTACTTCATAATTTCCCTTTTCGCATAGTAAGAATCTAAAAACTCCTTTTTTAAGCAACGTTAAAAAAGGAGTTTATCAACAGAATGACCGTTTTTAAACAAAATTTAATTATTTTTACCGGCAAGCCGTTTATTTTTTTTACGATTTATAATCGCCTTCATTTTGTCCAACGCATTTTTTGATATTTGGTGACGTTTGGCAAGCGGCACCGCGATTGGCCCGGCGAAGTAGTAACCTTGTAAGTAGACGACCCTCTTGGAAATCAAGTACTTAAATTCCTCGTACGTTTCGATTCCCGGGGCGATTACTTTGCAATTCTTTTTTCTGGCTAGGCGCAGAATTTCCCGCAATTTCGCCTGGTTGATACTATTGATATTGATATTACGGATAATGTTCATCGAGGGCTTGATAAAATCAATCAACCCGGCGACATCATCCGCGATTTGCGCCGACTCGATATTGTCCAGGCAAATCTCAAAATTATAACTCTTTAAACTTTTAATTTTGCTTATTAATATTTCCTTGTCGGCGCCATGATAATCGTTAATCTCCACGACAAACTTATGGTCGGGCATTTTGGAAAACAGTTTTTCCAAAGTCAAGTCGGGAAGGATAATGTTTGGGAACGAATGGATAAAAACCCTTTTTTTCGGATTGACGTAACTCGCGGCGGAAGCGAGGCATTTTTCAAACACCATCTCCTCGACGAGATGTAATTTCGCCTGTTCCCGCGCGAGTTCAATAAACCTCTCGGAACTTGCAACGACGTTATCATATGTGCGCATAAAAGACTCGTATCCGAAAATCCGCGCGTTTTCCGCGTTAACAATCGGTTGAAACGCAAAATGAATGTCCTTCTTTTCAATTATTTCTTTTACTGTCCGGCGACAGTTTTCGATGCTGATGTCTACCCGGATCATTTTTACGGTTTCGTCCGACAAGCGGTATTTGTTTTCATAAAGGGCGTTGTCGGCATAATTGATTAAATCGCCCAGGGTGACGCCGTTTTCCGGGTACCAGGCGACGCCGCACGAAGCGCGCATTTTTTCCACCGCGCTATCGTCGATCAAAATGCTCGATCCGTCAATCGCCCGGTTTATCTCGTCAATAAGCGGCTGGATCTGATCTCGTTCCTCGCCGTATATCAAGGCTAAAAATTCGTCTCCGGAACGGCGGGATATTAAGCCGCCGTAATCTTCCAAGGATTTCAAAATCTCGGCGAACTTGCGCAAATATCGGTCGCCGTTATCATGACCGTAAGTGTCGTTGATATTTTTCAACTTATCAATATCCCACATTATGACCGCCGCCGCTTTGATCGAGGCGTCGCTTAAAATATGGCGAGCCAGTTGTTCGAAGGCGAAGCGATTGTAAAGGCCGGTCAAGGGATCGATGTCCCTTTCCTTTTCAATTTCTCTTATTTGGTTTACCTCCTCCGTAATATCATATAACAAACCGAAAAAATAGTTCCTTTGGCGGTGGGTATAAAGCCTGACCCACCGGAAATCATCTAATAAGTACGCTCTGTACTTGGAGTCGTAATACAAGTCGGTGACTTTTCTATAAATCCGGTTAAAGCGAGGTAATTCAATAAACCCTGTCGGCCCCGCCTCATCGCATATCTCGCGGAATTTTTGATTGCAATAAACCTTATCCTCGTTCTTTAAATGATAAAAAAAACCCGCCGAATGCGAATCGATGGTTTCGAATAAGCAAGTCGTGATTTTTTGTGATTGGAGCCATAAATCCCGAACGGCGCGGTTGATAATCCTGACTTCCCGGAGCCGGGAAAGCGACATTTTCGGCCGCTCGAACAGAGATAGCGCGCGACATTCAAGATCAAGGTTTTTAAGCGGTTTCCCGATCGTCATTTTTCCGGCGATGAAAAAAATCGCCCCGGCTAATCCCGCCGCCGCGAGCAACAACGCCAAGACAATTGCTTTAAAACGAAAGATAAAAAATAGCGCGATAATCGCGGCAGCGAAAAAAAGCGCGACGGAAAACGAGATAATCGCAAGACAGACGGGCAAGGGCAGGGATTTCTTTTTCATATGTCGTCACCGATCCGGCATGCTGCTTTTAGTATTCTTTGCCATTTTATATTATACAACAATATCGAATATTTGTCAAACTTTGCCATGAAAGGAAAAAGACCACGTTAAACGTAGTCCTTGACAATCGTTAAGTCATTTTCTTTTGCTTCTAAATAGTAATTAATGATAATATTGACGCTCACCGTAAGCTCGCCAAGCTCCTCCGTCTCCAGTTTCAGGCTCTTGTCGGGATTAACCAAAGCGATATGCCCGCGCAAGACGCCTTCCGTCCTCACGGCGAATAAATAGAGCGTTTTGTGCCGGCCGCCGGATAATTCTTTGATGATTTTCGGCGCTGTTTTCTCGGTTATATAACAATAGTCCTGGCGACGGAGGCATTCGGAAATGTAAGCCGACTGCTCGGGGTCGGCGACCTCCCCCCGCGCCGCAGCCGGGTACCGGCAAATGATATAATCATGATACGGCGCCGCGCCCTTCTCGCAAATATATCCCTGACGGAAGCCGTAGTAGTAACATAATATTTTTATCGCCGCCCTGATGTTTTCATAAGGAGACGACCTTTGCCCGAGAGCGCGGTAAATTTTCTCGATGACCGAGTTTTTCCGTAATCGCGAGCGATGGATATCCCTGCTTTCGGCGGGACTGCCGTTATATATATGAAACTGGTTTTTTCCTTTATCCTTCGCCTGGTAGAGGGCGATATCGGCGCTGTTGTACAGGGTCTCGAAATCCCGTCCGGCGTCGGGATAAAGCGCGACGCCGACGCTTGTCGTAATCGCCAGGTCGGTATTAAAGTAACTGTAATTTTCGTTCACTAAATTACATAAATCGCCGATTTTTTTGTACACGATATCAACGTTCTTAATGTTTTTCATAAAAATCATGAACTCGTCGCCGCCGATCCGGCCGACGATGTCGCTCGCGCGAAAGAGCGATTTAATCCGATTCGATATTTCCAAAAGCAAAGCGTCCCCGTAGAGGTGGCCGAAATAATCGTTTATTTCCTTGAAATTATCCAAATCCAAAACAATCATCGCGTGATTGGCGTTTCTTGATCTTTCCTCGCTTAAATATTTGGCGATATGCTCGTGAGTCGCTTCTTTATTGTAAAGGCCGGTGAGGCTATCCGATTCCGCCCTGATTTTTAGAATCTGCTGAAGATTAAACTGTTCGGTCACGTCGTCGATCAAACAGGCGCAATAACCGCAAAGCGGCTGATAACAATAAACCTTGAGATACTTTTTCACATTGCGGTTATAATGAAAAAAATGTTTTTTTATTCCCGAAATCGCGACCTCGCTGTATAACTCGTTTTGATTGGCGGGAAGGTATTCCGTGACGTCCGCTTGCGATAAATTGGCCGCGGCAAGGCCGAATAAACGGAAAAAAGACGCGTTGGCGTAATAGAAAGAAAAACGCGTCCCGTTTTCGCCGCCGACGCGGAAGATCGCGTAGGCTACCGGCATGTTTTCGAATAACCCGAATGCTTTTTGTAATTCCTGATTCATCGGCATTTAATGCTCCTTACCTAATATTGCGTTCATCCCCTCCAATCTCCACCTTTATGAATTATAGCACAACGAAAAAAGAAATTCCAAAGATTATTGCCGGCAAACACAAAAACGGTCCGGGCGCGGGCGTAAATTTTGAAAAAAGACGGCGGCTTTTGACGAAAAATGAAAAAAACGGTCAAATTATGTTGACCGTCTCTCTTTTTCGAGTTTTTTTAAAAATTCGCGTTTTTGCTTGGCGATTATAGTTGTCACGATCGATACCGTCTCGATCACAATTATTAAAAGCAGGGCGATAACGATAACCGCGTAGACGCTCGCGCGCCTTTTAAGCAACAGTTTGCCGGCGCCGAGAAATTTGCCATGCTTTACGACTTTGCCGTAAAAATTCGCCTCGGTGACAACTTCCGCGTCGATCGGGGCATCTGGGTTATCGCCTTTGGTCTTTAATTCCCCTTCCGGCGTGATCTCCACGACCCGGTGTACGAAATAGGCGCCGTGAGATTCGGAGTAAAAGATGATAATATCGTCTTCCTCGATCGTTTCAAACGCCGCCTTCCTCGCGATGACAATATCTTGAGGGTCGATGGTGGGCGTCATCGAGTCGGTGGCGACGGCGGCGAAAGAGTAACCAAAAACGGACACGAGCCGGTTTTCCCGCGCGGCGATAATTCCCATTATGGCGATCGCGAGCGAGAAAAAGAACAACGCGCCGACAATCGCTGATATAAAACGGGCGGTGATTTTTTTCATCATCTTCTCCCTTCTCCGACCCCTTTAAAAAACAGCAACTTGATGTTATCAAGTTGACTGCGCTGTTTGCGAATAAACGGACCTGATACGGTTGAATTCCTGTTCGCGTATCTGCCGGTATTTTTCCCTAAGCTGCAAAATCTCCTGCTCGCGTCTTTTTTTCTCGAAAGCGACGATCTTGTCTCGCATTTCCTTGAATTTTTCGCGGATGAGCGCCCGGTGTTCTTGGAAACGGCGGCGTTCCGCTTCCAGCGCCTTCTTTCTTTCTTCCCTCAGCCGACGCATTACTTCTTTGCGTTCGGCGCGCGCTCTGGCTTTCTCGGCCGCGATTAATTCTTTCTCGGCCTGCTTAAGCAGCTGCTCGTTGATCTTTTTCTCTTCCTTGACGATTTCGGATTCGACCTGGTCCTTGACCGCCCTTAAGTTTTCGGTCAATTCCTTTCTTTTTTCCTTGGCGGCGTCGCGGTCTTGTCTTGTGGCTTCGAGTTGTTTGGCCAAACGTTTCTTCTTGGCTTTATCCTGAAGCTGACGCCTAATCTTCTGGCTTTCTTTGATAATTCGGGTGTTGATCCGACTGATTTCCTTTAATTGATTCTTTTCCAGGTTGACGGATTCTTTATAATCCGCCTCCTTGGTTTCCCTGATTATCTGAGCGATCCGCGCCTTTTTCTTCGCGTCGACCAGCTTGTCGATCAAGTTCTTCTTCTCGACGGCTTCCATTAAATCTTCTTCCTGGGCCATGTCGAAAACCGATTGGAAAAGCGAATTCGTAATTCCGATCGTTTGCGTTAGGGCTTTTTTTAAAGCTTCCTCGTACGGGATATCCTCGCCCAACAATTCCTCAAGCTTTTGCTTGAAGACGCGTTTGTTTTGCTCGAGGTAATACTCATTGATGGTATTGTCCTCGATAACGATCGCCGACGGGTTTTCCACAACGTCCTTGGCGTGGGTTTTCACGAGTTTTGTGGCTTTGCGCTCGTATTTGATTAAATTGGAAGCGTCGTAATTTTTCTTCGATAAGTTCTGATTATAAAGCACCAAAGCATAGGTGATAAGGGCGATTTGGTTAAGATTGTACATATACGCGGGAGCGACGTCAAGATCTCGCTCCTCGACGTCGATATCGTAAAAGATCGAATCGCAATGGTCGAGAAATAGCCATAAATTATATGCGTTCCGGAAATCGGGGTTTTTCAAGATGATATTGGTCTTCATAATCGGCGGTTTTACCGGTTTTTGACCGTCCATCATCTTCATAAATGGCGAATTCTTATACCCCGCGACCATCCGGGTCAGGTTGGTAACCCGGCTGAGATAAATTTTGCTTTTTTCTTTTACTTCCTCGTTGTCGACGGACTCTTTAAAAACCAAATCGATATCCATCGCAACTTCCGATTCAAATATGTTGAACTTTGATTTTAAATTAAGATGTTTTCGCTCGTAAGACTCGATATTGCTTTTTACGACCTCGTAGCGGTTGCTAAGGAAAGTAATCAACCGGTTTATCAAGGTCATGATAAAGCGGTTCTCGTAAATCCCGTATTCGATCTCAGAGTGAGAGGTAAGTATTTTCTTGGGAATGACCTCGCCGTCGACGACTTCTTTGATCAAGTGGGTGTTGGCGGCAAGATGCTTAATCGAGGCGCTGTTGACCTTTCGCGCTTTCTCGATTGGGACGATCTCTTCCTCTTGACGCAGCGTTGAAAAGGGATTACCGATAATTTTATCGATACTCGGAAAATACGTCTCGAGCGTCGTGATCCAGTCGTCGTTAAATTTTTTTATTTCGGCGATGCTCTTGTGGTAAACGATGTTTTCGCCGGCGAGAAAGGAATTATAAAAATAACGGGGAAAGTTTTCCTTTTCTTCGGCCGTGATTAAAGAAGACATGATATAACTGTAGAAAGTATCTAAATCGTCTCTTTTCTTCATGATTACCACACCCCCTTAATAATTAATAGCTCCTCTTCAATACCTCCAGGTAAGCTTTTGATTCTTCAAACGCGTCTTTTCCGAACATCTTATCCATCAATTCCGCCAATTGATCGATCTCATCCTGTAGGAAAGCCAAATTAAGCGCTTCAAACTTCCGGATAATTTTCCGGGCGAACATGAAATCCAAACCTTCGACCTCGTCGCGACCGCAGGCGACGAAAACGGGAACGAAGCGGCGAATTTGCTTCATAATACGGTTACCGAAGGTAACCTTGAATTTGCTCGTGATAAAGATGTCAAGACGGTTTAAACAATCGAGCATTTTAGGCGATAACGGGTATTCCTGCTCGGCTTTATTGAAAAGGTTGTCCAAATATTCGTAACTCATCGTTATCGATTTTGTCGGCGGGGCGTCGATATACGGAGCTTTGGTATTCATTTCGATGTTTGACGCCCGGTCGTAAACTTTGTCGGTAATCGTGAACGTCGAGTCGTCGCGGTTGGCGGTGCCGATAAACCAGACGTTTTGGGGAATCTTCAGTTTCCCGCCGACAAGATTGCGCGGGTCGGAGGGGAGTTCGTTCGGAACGACCTCGATCTTCCATTCGTCGCTGTTGGGCATCTCGAGAATCGATAAAAACTCGGCGAAATAATACTCGATACGAGCCAGGTTCATCTCGTCAAGAATGATGAAGCAAATATCGTCGCGATACGTCGCTTCGTAAACATGACGGAGAAAGTCCGATTCGTTGAATTTTTTCGTAAACTCGTTAAGATAACCCAAAAGCTCGGTCCGGTCGCGCCACGCGGGCTGCACCGAAACGATCGCCGCGTCGTTATTAAAAAACTTGCCCATCGCGTAAGGAAGCGACGTCTTACCGGTACCGGATATGCCTTCCAAAATCATAATCTTGGAAGTCGCGAGACCGGCGAAAAATGCCGCGATTGTTTTCCGCGAATAATAAAGATGCATTTGCGATGCGGCGAAATTTACGAACCTTTCGACGAGTTCCTGCAGGCCGATCATATCCTCGGGTTCCATGATTACCGATGTTATCCGGCCCTGGTATTCCTCGTCTACTTCCCTCAATTTAACAAACCGGCTTTCTTCCAAGGCCGGCTGTTCTTCCTCCCCCTCTGCATCTTCATCGTAATCTTCCAAAAACTTGTCGGGTTGAAGCCCCAATTGGGAAATCTTCATGGCGAGAATTTTGTTTTTTTCTTCGATCAATTCCGCCGTTTTCATATTGAGAATCGAGATTTCTTCCAACAACTCGTCCTTTTCGACTTCCCTCTTGGTAAAGCGGATATAACGCCTTAACCACTGATAAATTTTCATCACCAGAAAAGTGATGAACGCCAGGTTAATGATTAAAACTATCGCGGCGACGACCCAATCCAACATCCCGAAGTTTTTGCTGGAGTCGACCAGATCATCCACGTACGCTTTTACATCATTGAAAAAGAAATCGGCAAACGCTTCAAAAATCTTTTTGAAGAAGTTACCGGTATTCTGTAATAACTCTAAGATAAAATCGATGTAATATCGCGAGAATTCAACCATAATCC
>Ga0208564_1000209_pt1 | contig 56038 bp, 55 predicted proteins | sample AD_UKC073_MetaG_FD_184439 | JGI IMG/M metagenome (GOLD analysis project Ga0208564, IMG submission 184439) | Active sludge microbial communities of municipal wastewater-treating anaerobic digesters from USA - AD_UKC073_MetaG (SPAdes) (version 2) | ecosystem: Engineered > Bioreactor > Anaerobic >... | reverse complement strand
CCACCATGGCGTATTCGGTGTCGTAGGCCAGCACCCAGAACAGGTTGCCCGCCAGCAGCAGCCAGGCCAGCGGCGGCACGCTGGCCCATACGCTCTGCAAGGTCAGCGCGGCCCAGGCGGAGGCCGAGAACACGGTGCCGGCCGGCCCGCCGTTCACCGCGGCAAAAGCCATGGGGATGCCGAAGCTGAAGGCCACGCCCAGCACCGCCTGCGGCATGGAAACATGGCGCTTGGCGTAGGGGTAGAGCAGGGCCACGGCCAGCGCGGGAATGGACCACAGCACGGTGGCAGGGTTGGTGCTGAGCACCAGCAAGAAGGCGGCGAAGGCCAGCACGGCGCCCAGGCCCAGCGCGTCCTGCACGGTCAGGGCGCCGCTGGTCACCGGGCGCTGGGCGGTGCGCTTGACGTGGCGGTCGAAGTCGCGGTCGGCCACGTCGTTGATGCAGCAGCCCGCGCTGCGCATGAGGATGGTGCCCAACACAAACACCGCCACCAGATGCAGGCCCGGAAAGCCCCCCGCCGCCAGCCACAGCGCGCTGAGCGTGGGCCACAGCAGCAGCATCCAGCCGGCGGGGCGGTTCCAGCGGATCAGGTCCAGGTAGAGCGACCAGCGCGAACGCGCGGGGGCCAGGGTCACGCCAGCAGCCATTCCCCCTCCTCAAATACCGATTTGACGCAGATCCGGCTGGGAACCCTGCATCGGTGGGCACCAGAGGTAGCTGCCCGACACTGGCTTGGACATGGTGAACAGCCCGTCCACGATGCCATCCTCCAGCCCGGCCATGCGGCGCATCTGCGCTTCAAAGGCGTCGAGTGTGCAGCCAAAGGCCACGAACATCAGGCCCATCTTGTGGCCCAGCGCCCAGGGCATGGAGCGGCGCAGCACAAAGGCTTCGGGGGTGAAGCTTTCCTGCGCGGTGCGCTTGACATGGGCGGACGCGGGGGCGTCGTCCAGCTCTTCGTTGTCGCTCAGGCGGCGACCTATCATGTCGTCGCGGGCCTGGGACGCCATGGCGTCGAAAGCGTCCATGTCGTGCACCCACTGCTGCACGGCCACGAAGCTGCCACCGTCCAGGCCGGCGCCCTGGCCGTGCACCAGCGCAGCGGCTTCGGCATCGTCACCCTCGGGGTTCTCGGTGCCGTCTTCATAGCCGGTCAGGTCATGCCCGTGGCCGCTGGCGCCCAGCTTGTAGCGGAAGCCGTCCACCGCGCGGTGGAAATGCAGCGCGGGCGCCACGGCTTTTTCGATGGCACGGGCCTGCAGCAGCAGGTCGCCCTTCTCGTCGCCGCGCAGCCAGCACACCATCGCGGTGGGGGTGGACGGCACCTCCACCCCGGGGCCCTTGAGGGCCGGGAATTCACGCAGGCCGGGCACCTCGGCGTCCAGGGCCTTGACCAGTTGCGGGCCCAGGGCCAGCAGGGTGTGTTCGCCGTCCACCAGCGGCTGGAGGCGGGCGAGGCTTTCGCGCAGGGCGGCCGGCGTGGCGTCGGCGGCCAGGGTGAACAGGATGTAGCGCCCCACGGGGGGCACAGGGGCCAGGATGGCGGCTTGTGAGGTAGTCATGGCGTGGGTCTTGTTATGGAGTGATGGATGGATCAGGACAGGCGCCGCACGCCTGGCAGCTCGCAGGCATAGATGGCGTTGCGCAGTGCGGCAATGGCCTCGTAGCGGGTGAAGCTGCGGCGCCAGGCCATCACCACCCGGCGCGTGGGCGGCTCGGCCTTGGGGCCGTCGTGGATGGGCAGGTAGCGCACGAAGGCTTCGTCGGTGTCGTCATCGCGGGCTTTGCGGCGGGGCTTGCCAGTGGGCTTGGCCGCCAGCATGGCCCGTTTGGGCACACTCAGGCGCGGCACGAGGGTGACGCCCATGCCGGCGGCCACCATGTGTTTGATGGTCTCCAGCGACGAACCTTCAAAGCTCTTGCGGATGCCCTCGGCATCGCTGGAGAAACGCGCGAATTCGGGGCAAACCTCCAGTACATGGTCGCGAAAGCAGTGGCCCGCGCCCAGCAGCAGCATGGTCTCCTGCTTCAGGTCTTGTGAGGTGACAAAGTCGCGCTCGGCCAGCGGGTGGGTGCTGGGCACGGCGGCCAGGAAGGGTTCGTCGTACAGCGCGGCGGTGGCCAGGCCGGTGTCGGGGAAGGGCTCGGCCATGATGGCGCAGTCGATCTCGCCGGTGCGCAGCATCTCCAGCAGCTTGACCGTGAAGTTTTCCTGCAGCATCAGCGGCATCTGCGGCGTGCGCTCAATCGCCTTGCGCACCAGGTCGGGCAGCAGGTAGGGGCCGATGGTGTAGATCACGCCCAGCGTCAGCGCACCAGCCAGCGGGTCTTTGCCACGCTTGGCGATCTCCTTGATGCCTGCGGCCTGCTCCAGCACCATCTGCGCCTGGCGCACGATTTCCTCGCCCAGCGGGGTCACCGTGACCTCGCTGGCGCTGCGCTCGAACAGCTTGACCTCCAGCTCGTCTTCCAGCTTTTTGATGGCCACCGACAGCGTGGGCTGCGACACGTAGCAGGCCTCGGCTGCCTTGCCGAAGTGTTTTTCGCGGGCGACGGCAACGATGTATTTGAGCTCGGTCAGGGTCATGGACGGGCCACCTCCTGGGGCGTGCCGGGGCTTGCCGCGGCGGTGCCGCTGTGGTCCAGCTGGTTCCACTCGATCGCGCGGTTGCGCCAGTGGCTCTCGATGGCCTGGGTGAAGTCGGGGCGCACCAGCTTGGCCCGTGCCAGCAGCCAGTCGCTGTTCTGCTGGCGCAGCACCACGCCCTCCAGCGGGCCGTCGCGGAAGTGGCTGGGGGTACCGGACACCAGCGCCTTCAACCGGGCCATGTCCAGGTGCCCTGTCGCCAGCTGCGGCACCACGGTGAAGCCGTGCTGGGCCGCCCAGGCGTCGCGCCGGCGGGTGCTCCAGAAGCGGCCCTCGGTGCGGTCGTACACGTCGAACAGCAGCCACCAGTCGGGCAGCGCGGGGTAGTCGAGTGAATGGCGGGCTGCGCACCATTCGCCAAAGGCCATCAGGTCAGGGCCGAGGGCGTCGAACAGCCGGTCTTCGTGGTTCTGCAGCCAGGGCCCCAGGCGCTGGAACTGGCCATGGAGCGGGGCCTCCAGGTACTGCCCCCGGTTCTGTGGCCGCAGCTGGCCTTCGGGCGACACGGAGAAGCCCAGATTGGCGCCGTCGAGTTTTTCCTCCAGCACCACCTCGCCCGCCAGCAGGGCCTGGGCCTCGTCGGACGACAGCACCTTGTCGTCACGCGGCGCGCCGGCCGCCAGCCAGGCGATGTGGGGGGTGTGGGGAAAACGGAAAAAGGTGCTCATGCCCTATTTTCGGCCAGTTCCGTGTTTGAGCTTCCAACGGGCCTGAATCCAGTCGGGCAGCAGGTGCTCCACATACAGCCCGGCGGCCTCCATGGGGGCGTTGCAGTCCAGCCAGTCGGTGTCGCAGGCGTTGGTGATCTGGCAGGGGTGGCCCGCCGCGATGGCGGCCAGGCCGGCGGCCACGATCTTGCGGTCGGCCAGGTCGGTGACGGCCTCGGCCATGGCGGGCGCCAGCAGGGCATGGCCGTTGGCGTCGTGCTCCAGGCCCACCCAGACCACCTCGTTGCGGTCGCGTTTGGCCATCAGGGCCAGCCAGCCGTAGTCCTGCTCGCCCAGCTTGTTCTGGTACTCGGCGCAGATGTCCCAGCCATAGTCCAGCACCACCTGGCGCGTGGGGTCGGACTCGAAGCCGTGCAGCCAGTGCAGCACCTGCTCCCGCAAGGCGGCCTCCTCGATCGGGGTGGAGTCCGCCCCGAAGGGCGAGGCCTCGTCCGCCGCGCTGGCTACCAGCAGCACGTTGGTGTCCACCACACGGCACTCGGTGGGTTCAGCCATGGGCGGACCTGCGCATGCGTTGGGTACGGGCCAGGGCCTGGGCGCGGGCCTCGCCCACGGCGTCGCCAAAGAACTGGGCGGGCCAGTTGCGCACGGCGCCGAATTCGTCCATGTCCAGCGGGCGCAGCACGGCATTGGCGCCGGCGCGTTCGACAAAGTGCATCTGGCAGCTGCGGGCATCGGTCACCCCCTGCGCCACCAGGGTCTGCAGGTGGCGGAACAGGTGCTCGGAATGGGTCTCGACGATGAACTGCACCCCGCGCTGCTGGCTCACCTCGACGAACATGTCGGCCAGCACGGCCTGGGCCAGCGGGTGCAGGTGCAGCTCGGGCTCTTCCAGCAGCACGGTGCTGCCGGCGGGCACGAAATAGGCCATGGTGAGCACCGGCAGCACCTGCGCCACCCCCACCCCCACGTCGCGCAGGTTGGCGGCCACGCCGTCCTTGTGCACCAGCAGCTCGTAGTGGCCGGAGCGGCCCACCTGGTGCACCTCGATGCGCTCGGCCATGCCCATGCGCTGCAGCCAGCGCGACACACCCGCCAGCAGCACGCCCTGGTCGGCCCCCTTGAGCAGCGCGCTGGCGGTGAGCGCCGCCATGGTCTCGTGGCCGTCACTGCCCATGGTGCCGGGGCGCAACCGGTTCCAGACAAAGTCGCGCCCGGGCTTGCGCCGCAGCGGGCCCAGGTAGACGATGCCTTCCAGCTCGCGGCGCACCGCCAGGCTCAGGTCCTGCAGCGCGGCCCCCTGCGGCCCCAGCAGGGCCAGGGCTTCGGCCGGCAGGGCCACCGAGCGCTCGGGTGCCAGCTGCGGGCCTTTGCCGCGCGGCGTGGCCTCGTCGTCCACCCACAACGAATAGGCGCCCCGCTCGCGCCGCTGCACACGGAAACGCTGCTGCGGCGTCGCCAGGGTCAGGTCCTGCACCACCACCGCACCCCCGGCGGTGCGGGTGTAGCTGCAGGCAAAGTCGCCGCGCGCCACCCGTTCATGGCCGGGCCGCTGGAAGCCGAAGGCCAGCGTGAACTGGCGCGGGGCCGCCGCGCCCCGGGTGAGCACGTTGTCGAAATCACCGAAGCTGAAGAAGTCATGCGCTTCGTCGCCCCCCAGGTTGAGGTGGGTGGTGCGGTCGGGCGCGGCCACCGTCTGCTTGAGCAGCAGCAGGCTTTGCAGCAGGCTGGACTTGCCCGAGGAATTGGCCCCCAGCAGCATGGTGACGGGCGCCAGCGCCACCCGGCCGCTGTCGCGCCAGGACTTGAATTGGGTGAGGCGGAGGTAATCGATCATGCAGGCAGTTTATTCAGGCTTTCAGGTATTCGGCTTTGCCGCCCAGCCAGCGCTCCACGTGCGCCTGGGCCAGCGCGGGGTGGCGGTCCAGCATCTGCGGGGCTACTGCGCGGGCCCATTCGAGCAGGGCGCGGTCGGTCTCCAGGTCGGCAAAACGCAGCAGCGGCGCCCCCGACTGGCGCGCGCCCAGGAATTCGCCGGGGCCGCGGATCTCCAGGTCGCGCCGGGCGATCTCGAAGCCGTCGGTGGTCTCGGCCATGGCGCGCAGGCGGTCGCGGGCGGTTTCGCCCAGGCGGCCGCTGTCGTTGGTGGCATAGAGCAGCACACAGGCCGATGCCGTGGCGCCGCGCCCCACCCGGCCGCGCAGCTGGTGCAGCTGGGAGAGGCCAAAACGCTCGGCGTGTTCGATGACCATCAGCGAGGCATTGGGCACGTCCACCCCCACTTCGATCACGGTGGTGCTGACCAGCACCCCCATGACGCCATCCACGAACAGCGACATCACCGCCTTCTTCTCGGCCGGCGCCATACGTGAATGCAGCAGGCCGACCAGCACGCCGGGCAGGGCCTCGCTTAAAGCCTCATGGGTGGCGGTGGCGTTGCTCAGGTCCAGCGCTTCGCTTTCTTCGATCAGCGGGCACACCCAGTACACCTGCCGCCCCTGCGCCACCTGGTCGGCGATGCGGGCGATAACTTCGTCGCGGCGGCTGTCGGACACCAGCTTGGTGACGATGGGCGTGCGCCCCGGCGGCAGCTCGTCGATGGTGGACACGTCCAGGTCGGCGTAGTAACCCATGGCCAGGGTGCGCGGGATGGGCGTGGCGCTCATCATCAGCAGATGCGGCTCCATGCCGCCTTCCAGCTTGCCGCGCAGCGCCAGCCGCTGGGCTACGCCGAAACGGTGCTGCTCGTCGATGATGGCCAGCGCCAAATGCTTGAACACCACCCGCTCCTGGATGACAGCATGGGTGCCCACCACCAGCGCGGCTTCGCCGCTGGCCACCAGGGCCAGCATGGCGTCGCGCTCTTTCTTCTTCTGGCCGCCGAACAGCCAGGCCACCTGCAGGCCACGGGGCGCCAGCAGCGGCTCCAGCCAGCCGATGAGCTTGCGGAAATGCTGCTCGGCCAGGATCTCGGTGGGCGCCATCAGCGCGCACTGCCAGCCGGCGTCGATACACACGGCCGCCGCCAGTGCGGCCACCACCGTCTTGCCGGCGCCCACGTCGCCCTGCAGCAGGCGGTGCATGGGCACGGCGCGGGCCAGATCGCGGGCGATCTCCTCCCCCACGCGGCGCTGGGCGCCGGTGAGGCCGAAGGGCAGCACCGCCAGCAGCTCTTCGTGCAAGGGGCGTGCGCCTTCCGCCGTGGCCTGCCGGGGCACCAGCACGGGCGCCCGCAGCCGGTCGCGCTCGCGCCGCGACATCAGCTGCGACAGCTGCTGCGCCAGCAGTTCCTCGGCCTTCAGCCGCTGCCAGGCCGGGTGGCTGTGGTCCTCCAGCGTGGCCAGGGCGACATCGGGCGTGGGGTGGTGCAAAAAAGAGAGCGAACTACGGAGGTTAAATGCCGGCACCAGGCCGTTTTGACCATGAAAAGTGCCTGGGTAAGGCTCCACATCGGGCGGCAGCGTCTCGCCCAGGTCGGCCCGGCCCAAGCCCCCCAGCACGGCCCGGCGCAGGTAGGGCTGGGGCAGCCCGGCCACCGTGGGATATACGGGCGTCAGCGCCTGCGGCAGCTCGCCGCCGGCCAGCCGGAAGGCCGGGTGCAGCATCTGCCGCCCCCAGAAGCCGCCCTTGATCTCGCCCCGCACCCGCAGCCGCGCGCCCACGGCCATGGTCTTCTGCTGCGAGGGATAGAAGGTGAAGAAGCGCAGCTCGCAGTGGCCGGTGCCGTCGTCCACCGTCACCACCAGCTGGCGGCGCGGGCGCAGCACCACCTCGCAGCGGGTCACCGTGGCCTCGATCTGCACCGTGTCGCCGTCGCGGGCGTTCTGCAGCGGGGTGATGCGGGTCTCGTCCTCGTAGCGCAGCGGCAGGTGCAGCGCCAGGTCGATGTCGCGGTGCAGGCCGAGTTTGAGCAGGGCCTTTTGCACGGGTGAACGCTCGGGCGCCTTGGGGGCTGCAGGGGTGGCTTTGCCAGTCATGTGCGGATTCTGCACGCCAGGGCGGGCCGTCAGAACGCCCACTCGAACCTGCCGGCATCACCGATCAGCATGACCTTGCTTCGGTTTGCCTTGCAATGCCACCTTTGCCGGGTTGCGTCGATGCCCTGCGGGGGCTCGGACAGCGCATCAGGCTCCAAAGCCACTGCACACAACTCCTGTGGCGCCCGCACAGACTCGTAGCCCAGCCACTGCACACCCCTGTGCCTGGCCTCGGCCGCCAGCGCCTGGGTGGCCGTGTAGTCGCTGCCATGCGTCCACTGGTCGCGCCTCTGCAGCCAGGGCTGTTGCGTGAGGTCGATCGAGCGCCCGCGCACCACGGCCTGGAACAGCGTGTGTTCCGTCAGCAGATCGGTGCCCACCAACGCGGCGCTGTCCAGAATGAACCGGTGCCGCCAGTAGGCGATCTCGGCGCAGACGGCCACCTGGTGCACCGCGCCGTACCACTGCCCGCGCTCATGGGCGGGGCGGAAGCGGTGCGGGTGCGGCGGGGTGTAGCGAAAGGGTGTGAACAGCAGGTAGTGCCGATCCTGTGCGATGGGCGGCTTGCTGGTCTCCAGCAGTTGTTCCAGCAGATTCTGCTCCTCGAGCGAATCCACCAGCCGCATCGTGGCCACCGCGTATTGCGACTCCACGCCGCGCCACACCGACAACCGGCGCACCTGGATGCTCTCGTCAAACCACTCTGGCTCCCAATGGTTCATGTGGGGGCGCGCATGCCATCCAGATAGGCCAGCGTGGCCACCAGCCCCTCCACGCGCTGGATGAGCTGCAGCGGCACGCCGTTCAGGCCTTTGTTGAAGCCCGTCATCCACAATTGGCGCTTGGCATCGTCCGTGCCCACCAGGGCGTCGAGCGAGCGGTAGACGCGCACCAGCAGCAAGGCCAGTTCGCCTTCCTTGCTGGCGGGCTCTATCGTTTTCTCCGCCTTCAGTATCCGCGACACCGTGGGCTCGCTCAGCCCCAATGTCCTGGCCAGCATGACCCCGTTCATGCCCAGGAACTGACTCGCACGGGCCGTGGCCTTGGCCAGAACGGCACCGGGGTCTGGTCGTGTGATAGCTTGTTCCATGGGCTCCTTCTGTTTCTATGGAAATATTATTACCTAAATAGCAAATAATTCAACCAAAAAACCCATCGCCACGGTGTCCGGCAGGACGGTGCGAAAATCGCGCCCTTCCCCTCACTTGGAACGGGCCCGTCCGGCCCTCAAGCGCATGCGTTCGCCCTCCTCTTTCTCCCTCTCCGATTTTGACTTCGAGCTGCCCCCCGAGCTGGTGGCCCAGCACCCCGCTGCCGAGCGCAGCGCCTCGCGCCTGCTGGATGGCCGCGACAACACGGCGCCCAACCCGGCGGACCGCATCTTCCGCGAGCTGCCCGGCCTGCTGCGGGCGGGCGACCTGCTGGTGTTCAACGACACCAAGGTGGTCAAGGCCCGGCTGTTTGGCAACAAAACGCCCCCCCGTGCCGCCAAGGCGGCTCCCCCCGCAGGGGGCGAAGGCGCCTTGGGGCGGCCCGGCGTCGCCTTGACCAGCGGCGGCAAGGTGGAGCTGCTGGTGGAGCGGGTGCTGCCCGGCAACCAGGTGGCGGCCCACATGCGGGTGAGCAAGAAGCCCGAGCCCGGCGCCACCATCAACCTGGTGGGTGGTGAGGGCTTCCGCGCCACGCTGCTGGGCCGCTGGCCCGATGCCGATGGCCCCCTGTTCCGCTTCGTGCTGAGCAACGACGCAGGCGATGACCCCTACACCCTGATGGAGCGCCACGGCCATGTGCCACTGCCGCCCTACATCACCCACGCCGACTCCGACGAGGACGTGCAGCGTTACCAGACCGTGTTCGCCCGTGCGCCCGGCGCGGTGGCCGCCCCCACGGCCGCGCTGCACTTTGATGAGGCGCTGCTGGCCGCCCTGGACGCCCAGGGCGTGCAGCGCGCCAGCGTCACCCTGCATGTGGGCGCCGGCACCTTCCAGCCGGTGAAGACCGAAAACATCGCCGAGCACCGTATGCACAGCGAGTGGTATGACGTGCCCACCGCCACGCAGCAGGCCATCGCCGACTGCCGCGCCCGGGGCGGGCGGGTGGTGGCAGTGGGCACCACCACCGTGCGCACGCTCGAGTCATGGGCCGCCAGCGGGCTGGCGCAGGGCGACACACAGATCTTCATCACACCGGGCTTTGCCTTCCAGGTGGTGGATGTGCTCATCACCAACTTCCACCTACCCAAGAGCACGCTGATGATGCTGGTCAGCGCATTCGCCGGCTACGAGCACATCATGGCGCTGTACCGCCACGCCATTGCCCACCAATACCGCTTCTTCAGCTACGGCGACGCCATGCTGCTGGAACGATCCACATAGACGCCACGGTATTGATATCGATAAAATATCGTCTTACCAAAATGGATCGATATGCAAACCATTACCGTTTCATCCAAATTTCAGATCGTCATTCCGCAAGCCATCCGTGAGCAGTTGGATCTGCGACCCGGCACGCGGCTGGGTGTGACGCGCCATGGCCGCTCCATCGAACTGGTGCCCATCCCGACGCTGGAGGCGCTGCAGGCCGAGCTCAAAGGCATCGACACCACCATCGTGGACGAACCGGAGCGCTTCTGATGGCTGAAGCCCCCACCACAGCCTTGCCCCCGGGCCCGCTCGTGGTCGATTCATCGTGCTGGCTGGAAGTTTTTGCCAGCACGCCGCGCGCACCGCTCTACCAGGCCGCGATCGCCCAGCCCGAGAAACTGCTGGTGCCGGTGATCGTGCTGTACGAAGTTTTCAAGACCCTGCGCCGCCAGCGCGGGGACGCCATCGCCTCGGCGGCGCTGGCCTACATGGAGCAAGGCCGTGTGCTGGTGCTGGACGCACAGACCAGCATGGCCGCCGCCATGAACGGGCTGCCTTTTGCCGACAGCCTCATCTACGCCAGCGCCCAGGCCCACAAGGCCACGCTGTGGACCCAAGACGCCCACTTCGATGGCCTGGCGGGCGTCCACTACTTTCCCAAATCCTGATGCTGCAGTTCAACGTCCTCAAAACCGAAGGCCACGCACGGCGCGGCACCCTCACCCTGAACCACGGCGTGGTGCAGACCCCCATCTTCATGCCGGTGGGCACCTACGGCACCGTCAAGGGCGTGATGCCGCGCAGCCTCGAAGAAATGGGCGCGCAGATCATCCTGGGCAACACCTTCCACCTGTGGATGCGCCCTGGACAGGAGGTGATGCAGAGCTTCGGTGGCCTGCACGGGTTTGAGAAATGGAACAAGCCCATCCTCACCGACTCGGGTGGTTTCCAGGTGTGGAGCCTGGGCGCCATGCGCAAGATCACCGAGGAAGGCGTGACCTTCGCCAGCCCCGTGAACGGCGACAAACTCTTCATGTCACCCGAGGTGAGCATGCAGATCCAGACCACACTCAACAGCGACATCGTGATGCAGCTCGACGAGTGCACGCCTTACGAGACCAAGGGCCACCTCACCACCGAGGCCGAGGCTCGCAAGTCAATGGAGATGAGCCGACGCTGGGCGCAGCGCAGCAAAGACGAATTCGCCCGGCTGGAGAACCCCAACGCGCTGTTCGGCATCGTGCAGGGTGGCATGTTCAAGAACCTGCGCCAGGAGTCGCTCGAAGCCCTGGTCGAGATGGACTTCCCCGGCTACGCCATTGGCGGCGTGAGTGTGGGCGAGCCCAAGGACGAGATGCTCGACATCATGGCGCACACGCCCCACCGCCTGCCGGCCCACAAACCGCGTTACCTGATGGGCGTGGGCACCCCCGAAGACCTGGTGCAAGGCGTGGCCGACGGCGTGGACATGTTCGACTGCGTGATGCCCACCCGCAACGCGCGCAACGGCACCATCTTCACCCGCTACGGCGACCTGAAGATCCGCAACGCCCGCCACAAGACCGACCACCAGCCGCTGGACACCACCTGCACCTGCTACGCCTGCGCAGGCACCTCGGGCGTGAGCTGGGACGCCGGCGGCCGCGACGGCTTCAGCCGCGCCTACCTGCACCACCTGGACCGCTGCGGCGAAATGCTCGGCCCCATGCTGACGACCGTGCACAACCTGCACTACTACCTGAACCTGATGCGCGAGGTGCGTGAGGCGCTGGACGCCGGGCGGTTCGAGCATTTCCGGCGTGAATTTGCAACGCACCGCGCCCGCGGCGTCTGAGCACCCGCCACACGAAGGCCACCTGCACGGCGGCCCTGCTGCGTCACGCCAACTTGATGCACATCAAACATTGTCGCCGTTACAGCTGGCGACAGACTTTTCGCGCACCGAAAATGCAGCTCTTGCCTATTGGCACATCCAAAAAAACAGGAGTTGATGATGCGAACGGATATGTTGCAGGAAGCGCTGGAAGAGCTCAATGGCTCGACCGCCGACATTGAAGCCTGCGCGCTGATCTCTCTGGACGGTCTGATGATCGCGTCTGCCCTGCCCCAGGGCATGGACGAGGACCGCATCGGCGCGATGTCTGCCGCGCTGCTGTCGCTGGGCGAACGCACTGCCAGCGAGCTGAGCCGGGGCAACTTCGAGCGGGTGCTGATCCAGGGCGAGCGCGGCTACGTGATCATGAGCGCAGCCGGCCAGGAAGCCGTGCTGACCGTGCTGGCCAAGTCCAACGCCAAGCTGGGCCTGATCTTCCTCGACATCAAGCGCGCCGCCGCTTCGCTCTCGAAAATCATCTGAGGAGTGGACCATGGGACTGCCTGACATGCTCCCACTGCCGGTGGCGGCCGCCGAGGCCCGCCTGCAGTATTGGGACGGCACCAGCCGGCGGGTGTACTTCACCGACAGCGAGGTGCCTTTTCCGGAAGGGCGTCTGATCGTTTCTCGCACCGATCTGCAGGGGATCATCACGCATGCGAACGACGCTTTTGTCGAGATGAGTGGCTACACGCGCGAGGAACTCATCGGCGCGCCCCACAACATCCTCCGCCACCCGGACATGCCCCGGCTGGCTTTCAAGGGATTGTGGGACACCCTGACCAGCGGCCAGAAATGGCATGGCTATGTGAAAAACCTGCGCAAGGACGGTGCCCACTACTGGGTGTACGCCACTGCCGTTCCCAACGTCCGCAATGGCGTGATCGCGGGCTACACCTCGGTGCGCCGCAAACCCTCGCGCACACGCATCGCCGAACTTTCCGCGCTCTATGCGCAGTGGCTGCAAGAAGAAAAGGCCGCGCCATGACCTTGACGCTTTTGATTGCGCCCGACTTTGCCCCCGAATGCTTTGCCGGCTGGCACATGCTCAACACCGTGCTGCAGCGGCGCTCGGGCATCGGCCTGCACCTCCTCACGCCCGCCAGCGCCAAGGAGCAGACTGAACTGCTGGCCACCGGCACGGTCGACCTGGTGTACGCCAACCCCTTCGACGCGGCCTCCATGGTGCGCACGGACGGCTACCTACCCTTTGCCCGGCCGCGCGAGCGCTACGACGAGATGGTGATCGCCACCGGAGCAAACTCCGGCATCCACGCCGTCGAAGACCTCAAACCAGGCTGCAAGATCGCGCTGACGCAGAACAAGGACATCCGCCTGATCGGCCTGCGGCTGCTGGAGCCGGCTGACCTGGACGAATCCACGATCCACTGGGTGGATGTGGACAGCTACCAGGGCGCCGCCCGGCTCGCCATCAAGGGCGAAGTGGATGCAGCCTTCTTTTTGGCGGACTCGTTCGCCTCGTTCTCGCGCCTCACGCGCAGCCAGCTGCATGCGGTGGTGCAGAGCGCCATCAGCGACATCTCGCATGTGCTGCTGGCGCATCCGCGCGTCGCCGCAGACCTGCCGCGCATCGAGGCCGCACTGCTGGGCGTGGGCCAGCAGCCGGGAGACGACGACTTGCTCAAGGCATTGGGCCTGCCCCAAGGCTTCGAGCCCATGGACCAGGAACAGGCCGAGTTCATGATCGACCTGATGGACACCCTGCTGGACTGACCCCAGGCCCATGGCAGTTCCCTTGCTTGACTCGCCGGGCACACGCCGGGCGCTGCGTGCGCTGGCACGCGACATCCTCCAGAACCCGGGCGCCGCGCAGCCGCTGCAGGCGCGGCTGGCCGCTGCGCTGCAGCTGGCCGAGGCCGAGCCTGCGCAAGGCGCGCTGGCCGACATCTTCGTGTCGTTCGACCAGGGCGGCGCGGCCCTCAAGCAGCAGGCGCTGCAAACCGCCCTGCCCCGCCTGCCGCGCCACGTGGCGCGCTGGTTTGCCGCCCAGGCGAGCGCACCGGCCCTGCCACTGCGCTCGCCACTGGCCACGCGCTGGAGCGTGGTGGCCCGCACCAGCGCCGGCATCGCCACCCGCACCCGGCGCTGCAGCGCGGACGACTCGCGGCAACTCGCGCACAAGGCCGTGCAGGCCATGGCCACGAGCGATACGGCCACCCAGCAGGCCTTCCTGCACCACTGCATCATCTGCCACGACAACCTGGCATTCATGCTGGCCCGCCAGGCGCTGCTGAAGACACGCCACCCGCTGCCTGCGAGCTGGGAAGAGGTGAGCGCGCAGTTGCAGCAGATGTCGGCGAGGACGTGATGAAACTCGTCGTCAGCAAACTCCCGCCGCGCGAAGAGGCTGCCTTCGGTGCCTTCCTGCGGCGCCATTTCGCCAGCTGGCAATGTGCAACCGTGCCGGAGCAGCGCCCTTCGCAACTGGCCGCTGCAGACCTCTACGTGCTCGACCTGGCGCCCATGGGCTTGCGGCATGGATCGCAGCACGCCCTGGCTGCCTTGCTCGACATGCTGCAGGGCAAGCCCGCCGTGCTGCTGCTGCCCGCCCACGAAGACTCATGGTCTACCCTGGACATGGCGTCGGCCGGTGCGCCGCCCCTGTTCTGGCTGCACAAGCCCTACAGCACCGACAGCATGCGCAAGGCGCTGGACCAGGCCGCTGCCTGCGCCACGCCCGCAGAGCCTGCGCCGCAACCGGCTCCAACCCCGGCCCCAGCGGCGATGGCAGACGCGCCCGCTGCCGCAGCGGCCCCGCGCGCGCCGGCCGCCAGCAGCGCCGAGGTGCCCGGGCAAGGCCTCACGCCCGCCGAGCTGCAAGCCAGGCTGGCCACCCTGCCCCCGCCCGCGCAAGGAGCTTTTCTGGCCACGCTGGCCCAATGGCTGGCGTCGGGCGAGCCATTCGAGGCACGCTTCACCCTGCAGCACATGCTGCTCGTCAACCCCCAGGATGGCTGGGTGGCATTCAACACGCCGCTGGGGGTGATGGAGCGCGTGTGCAGCAGCCCTGCGATGGCATCGGCCGTCGCATGGCGGCACATCGGCGCCACCGAGGCCGAGACCCTGGTGCAGCGCATGCAGCTGACCCTGCAGGAGCTGGAGCCATTCCTGCTGCGCCTGTTCGACGCCACCCACGCCCCCACACGCTAGCACCGCGGCACAAAGAGATCAGGAATGCAGTTCTTACCCACCGAATGGCTCATCCTCACGCCCGAAGGCACGCTCAAGGCCTTTGCCCAGCAGAGCCCCGACGATGACGACACGGCCTTGCAAACGCTCCTGGCCGAGGGCCACACCCCGGATGCCGCCAACTGGGTGGCTGTGGATGCCCGGCGGGCCGTGCTGGCGCAACGGGCGCTGCAACAGGGATGGATTGAGCGGCTCACGCACCGCTTGCAAGGGCCGGATGCCAGGCTGGACGACTTCCTGCAGCATGTGATCGCCCCGCTGTCAGGCGAACGCCGCGCCGTGCTGGCGTCTGACAGCGGCTTCTGCCTCGGATCGACCGGCATGGACCAGGATGAGGCTGAAACCCTGAGCGCGGCCCTGGCAGACTTCTCCCAGTTCGCCGCCCGCCAGACCAGCCGCGGCTGGCGAGGCGCCAACGGCTATGTATCGTTCCACCAGGATCCCTCCTTCCTGCTGCCCAGCTACTCTTTCGTGCCGTTCTGGGTGGACGGGTCGGGGTACTGGCTCGCACTCGCCGGCGAGCCTCTGCTGAACAATCCGGTGCTGGTGGAACTGCTGTGGGGCATCAAGCTCGCAGGCACCCGCTTCCGGATGTGAGGCTGCGCAGGGTCACGGCTGCGCCAACACCACCCGGTTGCGGCCTGCGGCCTTGCCCGCATACAGGGCGGCGTCGGCACACCGGATGGTGGACTCCGCCGACGCCCCGGCCGCACACATGGCGACACCAATAGTCACGGTCACATCAGTGGCCCCCTGGAACACACCAGGCCAGTCGGTGGACGCGATCTCGCCCCGCAGCCGGTCCAGCATCTCGCGGGCCTGAGCCAGAGAGGTGTTGGGCATGACCAGCAGGAACTCCTCGCCGCCATAACGGCCCACGCAGTCCGCGGCCCGCGTGTGGCGCGCCAGCAGGCCCCCCAGGGTGCGCAGCACGCGGTCGCCGCTGTCGTGGCCATGCTCGTCGTTGATGCGCTTGAAGTGGTCCACATCGAGCAGCGCCACACACAGGGGCTGGCCGCTGCGGTCGGCCTGCGCCTTACACCGCTGCAGCACTTCCATCACCCCCCGGCGGTTGGCCACGCCGGTGAGGTCGTCGCGGCGCAGCAGGTTCTCGATCTGGGCCAGCGCTTCGCCCAGCCGGTACTGCATGCCGCGAAAGAAAATCACCAGGCCGATACAGCGCGCCAGCGCCCCCAGAAAAACCCCCAGGCTGAGCAACTGGCCCGCCAGCGTGGTGGTGGGCATCCGCATTTCGGGGCCCACCCACACCATGGCGCCGGCTACGGCCACCAGGGTGAGCAGCCAGGTCACGGCAAAGCTGGTGCGGCTGCGGGCCAGGAAACCATCGGCACTGAACACAATCAGCATGACCAGGGCCTGGAACGCCACCTGCGGCGCCGCCACCAGCAGGCCCAGCGCCCCCAGGATCGACACACCCTGGTGCACCACAAACAAGCCGGGATCGCTGCACGTGTGGCACCAGCCACTGGCATAGGCCCAGGTGATGAACCCCATGCCGCCCAGCACCCACAGCCCGTACCAGCCCACCACAGGCAGCGGCGCATAACCGGCCAGGCTGTAGCCCACCAGCAGCAGGAAGGCATACAGATGGCTCAGCAACACCGACCGGTGCAACTGCCAGGTGCGACGCTGCCAGCGCTGGCGGTGTGCCGCGCTGTCGGCATGGGTGGTGGAAGGTGTGGGCGCCCACAGGTGGCGGGCCAGGGCGGGGAGACGGTTGTGTGTAGAGGGCATGACGGGTCCACAACGGGGCAAACCATTGTCCACGCACCCACTCGGTGCATTATGGCCAGAACATGCTGGCCCCCATAACGGCCGCCCTATACCGCCCCCTGTCCTGTGCCGCGCCCCGCACCACTTCCACATGCATGGCAGAACTTGGCAAACGCACTTTTGCGTGTGCTGCAGGCGCCGCAGTGGTCGAACAGGCCAATGCCGCAGTGCGGGCAGAAGTCGATCTCCGGGTTTTTCAGGTCCACCGGGCGTTCACAACCGGGGCAGACGTTTTTGGCCAGGCGGGTCAGTGCGGTGTCGTAACTCAGCTCTTCGCGCCGCACCTGGTCGGGCTGGGCCTCGGCCAGCTTCTGGCGCTCCAGGTAGCGGTTCAGCGCCATGATTGCGTAGCGCCCGGCCAGCACGGTGAGGACGATACCGACGATGTAGCGCACATAGCCCCCGTAGCTCGGCAGGTAGGGCACCAGCTCCACAAAGAAGGCAAACAGCGCGAAGAAGATGAAGCCCCACACGAAGGGCCACCAGGTGCTTTTGCGCTTCTTCACAAACAGCCAGCCCGCCACCAGCAGCAGGGGCAGGGTCAGCGCCAGGCGGTAGCCAAACACCCGCAGCTCCATCTGCCGGTAGGCCGCGCGCAACTGCTCGCCGGCCTGGGTCTCCAGCGGGGTCAGCTGCATCTGCGCGCTGTCCTGGATCTGCCGCGCATCCAGCGCCCGCTGGCGCTGCACGTCCACCCGCTGCTGCGCTTCGTCCTCACGCGCCTTGAGCACATCCAGCGCCTGGGTGCGGCGGATGACTTCGGTGTCCTGCGCGCCCTGCGCCGTGGCCTGGCGGGTGGCGATCCAGTTGTCGAAGGTTTCGCGGGCACTGGCGCTGGCCTTCTGCGCCACGTCCAGCTGCAGCGCCGCCTGCTCCTGCGCACGCTCGGCCGCCTGCTCGGTGCGCTCGGCGTCGCGGATGGTGGCGCGCAAGGGCTCGGCCGCCTCTTTGTCGATGAAGTCGTCCAGCTCGTGCTGCTGCTCCATACGCGGCAGGTCGCTCACTACACTGCCGCCCAGGCCGATCAGAAAACCCGCGAACGCCAGCGCCACCAGCCACAGGCCGCGGCGGAACCATTTCTCGGACAAACGCAAAGACTTGCTCATTCCATCACCTTCCAGTGGCTCACCATGTCACTTCGTATTTGATAGCAGGTTGCCCAGCAGTCCTGAGCACAAATACCGGTTTTCATGCCTGTTTGCATCACAAACCCAGCCGCACGGGCACCGCCCCCAGCCCCGCATGCGGCAGCCAGGCAAACACCGAGTCCACGGTCACGGTCTCGATGCGGTCAGCGAAGCGCTTCTCGCCCGGGTGGTCATCGAAAGCGATGTGGGCAGACCCCACACGCCCGCCCAGCCGGGTGAGCGCCCCCAGCCGCAGCGTGGTGGGGGTGTAGCCCTTGAACTGCAGCCAGGCTTGCGCCTGCGCGCGGCTGTGGATGGTGGCGGGCTCCATCGCGGCGGCCAGGGTTTCCAGCGCCCACTGGTTGGACTGCTGGTACTTCTGCCCCCACGCATACGACACCATGCTGTAGGCCGGCGTATGCAGCGGCGCCAGGCGGGCCGGGTCCTGCAGCAGCGGCAGCAGCGCGTCCTGCACCGCTGTGGTGGGCACCACCCAGGCGGCCTCGTACAGCCACAGGTCGTCCAGGAAGAACTGGCCCAGCCCCTGCCGGTCCACCTGGGCGCGGGCGGTGCCGCACTGGTTGAGCTTGTGCAGCACCCGCCACGGGCCCTGCGGCGTTTTGTAGGCAAAGCCCAGGTGGGAATAGCGCAGGCCGTATGCACCCAGGTCCTGCCCCGCACGCGCCAGCACCACCACGCGGGCACCACTGCCATCCAGCGCCCGGGACACCTTGTCGGCCAGCGCCATGCCACGTTCGATGGTCCTGGGCGACAGGGGTTTGGCTTCACACGTCTGCCCGGCCTGTGCAGGCAGCAGCGCGGTGGCCAGCAGCGGCACCGCCAGCACACGCCAGGGCCATCGGGCGGCCACCATCACAGCACGCGCTCGTTGTACAGCAGCGCCCGGCCGAGCGCATTGGGAATGAAGGCCAGCACCTCGCCTGCCGCCGACAGCACCACGCCGGTGCCGATCACACTGCAGGTAAGCACCGTGCCCACGCCCATTGCGGTGGCCGACGCCGCACGGCCCGCCAGCTCCACACTGGCCACGGCGCCGTCAGACGCCCGCTCCAGCACGAACACCGTGCCCCGCGCCGTGGACTCCACCACCTTCACGGTGAGCACCGCGCCGCCCAGCGACAGTGCCGCAGGCAGCGCCACCACCACACCCGCAGCGGCGGCCCCCACCGAAGCAGTACCCACAACGGATGCCACCGGCAACAGGGACAAGGCCGCCGACGCCTCACTCTGCGCCCGGGCAGGTGCGCTGGCCAGCAGCGCAGTACAGGCCAGTGCGGCCAGGCAGATGACAAGTCGTTTTTTCATAAGAACTCCAGTCTCGAAGAAGGGGAAACCAGCCAGAGGCATCACCGTTGCGCGGCGCCAGGGCTCAGGCGCCCAGGTCGTTACGTGCATCCATACGGCCGGCCAGGCGTGCCTCAGCCAGGTCTGCCTCGTAGCGGTCGCGCAGCGTCTTGGCCAGCGTAAAGGCCGACGTCACCAGGTACAGCCAGCTCACGCCCAGAAAAGCCTTGTAGGTGCTGTTGATATCCATGCGCAGCAGTCCCCAGCCGGTCAGCCCCATGGCCACGGCAAAACCACCCCAGACCACCAGGCGCCACATCGGTGTGTCGCCAGTGCCGCCCTGGCTGTCGCGCACAAACTTGGCCAGCACGAAGACGGCCGACAGGCAGAACACGTAGCCCATCACCATGAACGCACGGTCCAGTTCCTCGCCCGGCAGCCAGGCCAGGCCGGTGGCGCACAGGAACACGGCGGTGCCGAAGGACACCCAGACCTGGAGCTGCCAGGCACGGGTATCGCGGTGGATGGTGGGGATGCGGGTCGAGGCCATGTGGAATCCTTGGTGGGTTGAACGTGGCGCGATCTTGCCGGGGGCCTCCACCAAAGAAACCATAAATTAAACTTTATTCATATTTTTGTACATCTAGTATCAATAAAAGATACCCATTGGCATGGATGGCACAGGGCATGCGTACAGATTCCCATGCGGTAGCACGGCCACCCATCCCTTCGCCATACCGCATTTGAGGTATGGCACCAGATTGGTTTGGTCGATAACGTGCAAAGCGTCCCTTCTTACTACTTCGCGGAGACGTACCATGCACCCCACACCCTCCCGGCTGTCACTGGCCCTTTCCGCAACCCTGCTGCTCGCACTCGCTGGCTGTGGCGGTGGCGGCGGAGATGGCGAGGCCACGCCCGCGCCAGCCCCCACGCCCGCACCAGCGCCGTCGCCCACACCGGCACCGAGCCCTGCCCCATCGCCAGCCCCGGCGCCCACGCCTGCCCCCGCACCAGCACCCACCCCGGCGCCATCTCCTGCTCCTGCTCCTGCTCCTGCTCCTGCTCCTGCTCCTGCTCCTGCTCCTGCTCCTGCTCCTGCTCCTGCTCCTGCTCCTGCTCCTGCCCCCACACCAGCGCCAGCGCCCATCACCCTCAGCGGCACCGTGATGGTCAACCAGGCCATCCAGAACGCGGTGGTGTGCATGGACCTCAATGCCAACAACGCCTGTGACGCGGGCGAGCCGGTCTCGGCCCGCACCGGTGCCACCGGCGCCTACAGCCTCAGCTACGACCCCAGCGCCATCACCGCCGCGCAGGTGGCTGCCACCTCGCTCATCGCCCCCATCGTGCCGGGCGCGCTGACCGACGCCACCACCAGCATCGACGCCGCCAATCCCGCAGCCGCCGCCACCGACCGCGCCTACGTGCTCAAGCAGGTGCCAGGCAAGAGCGGCCAGATCAACCCGTTGACCACCTTGGTCACTGCGGGCGTCCAGGCCGGGTTGACCGAGGCGGTGGCCCGCACCAATGCCGCCGCCCAGTTGGCCATCGCACCAGCCAAGATCGACCACTACCAGGATGACCCCGTGTTCAACCGTGCCGCGCTGGCGGACAACGCCCGCCTGATGGCCATGGTCACCGCCGATGCCCTGAAAGCCGGCGCCAGCCTGGCCGTCAGCGACCTGGCTGCCACGAGTGACGAGCCCAGCAGTCTGCGGGCGATGAACTACACGGATGCCGCCAACTACTACATCCGCACCCCGCGCGACCTGGCGGCGGCGGCGGGCGCGACGAGCGTAGAGAACCAGGATCTGCGCAGTGGCCTGAGCGCTGGAACGCCTTTGACAAGCAACGTGCTCTATCCCAGCCTGTACCTGACCCCCAATGGCTGGACCCGCTGCACCGAGAAAGCCATCCATACCTCCACCCGCGGTCTGCCTAGCCGTGACACCTATTGCGGCGTTTCCACCTCGGTCGGCTACAACCTGCTGGCAGACATTTCCGGGCAAACCATGGCTTCGGTGGTGACGGCCATGCAAGCAGACAGCACCACCAACACCATCAACAACGGCATCTCCAGTGCCAACCTGCTAGCCGCGCTGGGCACGACCACCTTCCCGGCCAATGCGGCCACCCGGGTGCGCGCCAGCCTGACCCTGACCCCACCCATCTTCATCAATAACAGCAACAACGACGCCCGCCCGCAGTCCGAGGCCACCACGCTGGAGCAGCTGATCGCCGCCAAGCCCGCCAAGAACGTCAACCTGGCGACTTCCGGTGGCACGTTGTCACTAGGGCTGAGCACCACCGCCCTGCGCAACCTGCGGGTGGCTTTTACCGGCACCACCAGCCCCACCACGGGCACGGTGCAGTTCTATGACTGCGACCTGAATACGGCCGACCAGCCTTACAACTGCAGCGCCACCCAAACCGGCACCTACACCATCAGCACCCTTCACGGCGTGCGGCTGATGTCTTTTGCCGGACACGCCGCCACCACCTATTCCACGCAAGTCAACTACTACGCCGAGGTCAAGGGCGCAGCGACGGGCGACTATGTCTTCCGCGCCCGACAGACCAAGCCGACACTCGACGCCAATATCGGCGGCACCAAACGCCTCAACGCCACCGCCTGGGCGGCCATGAAAGCGAAGCTGGGGCTGTAAGCACGTAAGCACCTCCCGCTGCCCGCACCAGCTGTGCGGGCAGCGGGCCAGCACATCACCCCTGGGCTAGCAGCGCCCCCACCCGCTCACGCAGCACTTCCGGCTGCAGGCCCTGCCCCGGCAGCGCTGGCCCCACGTTCAGCCCCACCCGGTTGAACAGGCCGCGCCGCAGTGGCCGCACCATGGCGCCGCCCTTTTCGATGCGGCTGAAGTACGAGCCCCACAGGTTGGTCAGCGCCATGGGCACCACCGGCACGTCCAGGCCGTCGGCCTGGGCGCGCTCCAGGATCTTCACCACACCGCCCTTGAAGGGCTGCAGCGTGCCGTCATGGGTGATGCCGCCCTCGGGGAAGATGGCCAGCAGGTCACCGTCGCGCAGCACGGCGCTGGCGCGCTCGAAAGCCGCCTCGTAGGCGCGCGGGTCGTCCTTCTGCGGCGCGATGGGGATGGCTTTGGCCAGGCGGAACAGCCAGCCCAGCACCGGCTGGCGGAAGATGCGGTGGTCCATCAGGAACACCATGGGGCGGGGGCTGGCGGCCATCAGCAGCACCGCGTCCACAAAACTCACGTGGTTGCACACCAGCACTGCCGCGCCAGTGGTGGGGATGTGTTCATCACCCCGCACCTGGTAGCGGTAGACGAAGCGCGACATGCCCCAGGCCACGAAGCGCAGCAGGTATTCGGGCACCAGCAGGAAGATGTAGAAGGCCACCACCGCATTGGCCAGGCCGGTGAACAGGAAGATCTGCGGCACGCTGAAGCCCGCGCCCAGCAGGGCACCGGCGATGAGCGAGCTGGCGATCATGAACAGCGCGTTCAGGATGTTGTTGGCCGCGATGATGCGGGCGCGGTGCGTGGGCTGGCTGCGCATCTGGATCAGCGCGTACATGGGCACGCTGTAGAGGCCGGCGAACAGCGCCAGCAGCGCCAGGTCGGCCATCACCCGCCAGTGCGCGGGCTGGGCCAGGAAGGTGCCCAAGCCCTGCGCGGCCGAGGGCGGCAGGCCGCGCGAGGCGAAATACAGGTCCACCGCAAACACACTCATGCCGATGGCGCCCAGCGGCACCAGGCCGATCTCGACATGGCGGCGGCTCAGCACCTCGCACAAGAGTGAACCCACACCGATGCCGATGGAAAACACCACCAGCAGCAGCGAGGCCACCTGCTCGTCGCCGTGCAGCACCTCCTTGGCGAAGCTGGGGAACTGGCTCAGGAACACCGCGCCGAAGAACCACATCCAGCTGATGCCCAGCAGCGAACGGAACACCACGATGTTGCCGTGCGCCAGCTTGAGGTTGCGCCAGGTCTCGGTGACCGGGTTCCAGTTGATGACCAGGCCGGGGTCGGTGGCGGGCACGTTGGGCACGCCTTGCGCAAACACGCGCCCGAGCAGCGCCACGGCCACACAGGCCACGGCCACGTAGGTCGGCCCCACGGCAGGGATGGCCACCAGCAGACCGCCGATGATGTTGCCGAGCAGGATGGACACGAAGGTGCCCATCTCCACCATGCCGTTGCCACCGGTCAGCTCGCGCTCACTCAGCACCTGCGGCAGGTAGGCGAACTTCACCGGCCCGAACAGCGTGGAGTGCAGCCCCATCAGGAAGGTGCAGGCCAGCAGCACTGGCACGCTGGCCTGCACGAAGCCATAGGCGGCCAGCAGCATGATGCCGATCTCGAGGTTCTTCACGAAGCGGATCATCTTCGTCTTGTTGAACTTGTCGGTCAGCTGCCCGCTGGTGGCCGAGAACAGCAAAAAGGGCAGGATGAACAGCGCCCCGATCACCAGCCCCGCCATGGCCGGCGGCAGCCAGGACACGCTGAGCTGGTAGGTCACCATCACCGTGAAGGCGAACTTGAACAGGTTGTCGTTGCCCGCGCCGCAGAACTGCGTCCAGAAGAAAGGCGCAAAGCGGCGCTGGCGCAGCAGGGCGAACTGGTTGGGGTGCGCATGGGGGTCTTCATGCGGCGGCACGGCAGACGTGGCGGGCACAACAGGCGCATGGGGTTGGGGCGATGTCACAGGTTCTCCTCGGTTTTCTCAGGTGTTGTTGTGGGGGCTCGGGTGATGCGGTGCAGCGCCAGCACCACCGGCCAGGCGGCCAGCGCCGCCACCAGGTGCTTGAGGCTGTGGCCAGAGAGCACGCCGCCGGTCCAGGTGTAGATCTGCAGGTCCAGCGTCTCGCAGACCTTGGCCAGCGCATAAAAAAGGATAACCGCGCCAATGGGCACACCCATGGCGCCCGGCACCGGACGGCGCAGCAGCAAAAGCAGCACCAGCGCCATGCCGCCGAACTGCACGAGGCCCCAGGGCAGCACGTTGCCTGTCATAGCCGACACGCCCACCGACAGCGGCCCCAGCAACAGCACCAGCGCGCCCACCGCCACGCCCGCGCGGGCGCTGATGCGGTCGGCCGCCGCCAGGCCCAGCAGGCCCGCGAAGGCCACGGCCATGCCAAGCCGGTCGAGCGCCAGGCCAGCGTTGGCGGGCATCCAGTGGTACCAGCCGGAGCAGAACGAGGTGAGCACCAGGCCGCCGAAGAACACGGCGGCCATCCAGCGCTCCACCGGCAGCAAGGTGTTGCGCGGCACGCGCCACAGCGCCACCAGCCCCCACACGCCGCCGATGGCGAAGGGGATGTTGCTCAGCACATTCAGCGCATGGGGAATGCCGCCCAGGCCGCGCTGGTCGGCGAACTGGTGGTAGCCCTCGGGCTGCGGGATGCCCGGCGCCAGCCAGGCCGCCAGCACCAGCAGCACGGCGGCGGCCAGCAGGGCTTTTTCCAGGCGGCTCCAGGGGGTGGTCACAGCGGGGTTTTCAGAAATGGCATGCGCGCAGTGTGGCGCAGAAATGGAGGCGCGGCAGGGGCTGGGTGGGTGTTTCGGCGCATATTCTGCGTCAGACTGCGCCCACAGCACCAGAAGTATCAATAATCGGTACCCATGAGCACCACCGCCGACCTCATCACCACCCTCAAGGCCGAACTCAAGGCCGCCCGCATGACCTATGCCGACCTCGCCCGCGCGCTGGGCATGGCCGAGTCCAGCGTCAAACGCATGCTGGCGCGTGCCGACATGCCGCTGTCGCGTGTGGACGCGATCTGCCGCGTGCTGAAGCTGGACTTTGCCGAGCTGGCCCGCAAGGTGGCCGACCAGCAGCCGCTGCTGGCCCAGCTGACGCAGGAGCAGGAGCGCGCCGTGGTGGCCGACAAGCGCCTGCTGCTGTGCGCCATCTGCGTGCTGAGCCAGTGGACGCTGGAGCAGATCACCAGTGCCTACCGGCTGACCGAGGCCGAGGCCATCCGCGCGCTGGCCCAGCTGGACCGCATCGGCATCATCGAGCTGCGCCCGTTGAACCGCTACCGCCTCAAGCTGGCCAAGACCTTCCGCTGGCGGCCCCACGGCCCGGTGATGACCTACTTCCGCGAGCATGCCCTGCTCGACTATTTCTCGGGAGGCTTCGACGGCACCGGCGAAGGCCTGCTGCTGGTGCACGGCTCCATTAGTCGCAGCCTGGCGCCCGCCTTCCTGGAGCGGCTGCAGCGCGTGGCGCAGGATTTCTCGCAGCAGCACCTGGCCGACCAGAAGCTGAACGAGGCCGACCGCGAAGGCTACACCCTGCTGCTGGGCATGCGCAGCTGGGAGTTCGAGGCCTTCGCGGCGCTGCGGCGTTGACCCCTGGGTGGTGGCCCGCCTACAATCGCCCCTTGGCAGGAGAACGGACGGCACCGCCGTCCACCCGAAGGCGCAAACTCCCATAAACGCTCAGGTCGGCCCCGCACATGCCGTGTGAGGCCCGTACTGCCAACCATCGTCAGAGCCGTCTGGAGAGCCATCCCGCCATGGGATGCACCGAAGGAGCAAACCCGTTGCAGGTGCAGCGGGTGAATCTCTCAGGTACCGAGGACAGGGGGAGCGGCAACTTGAACCACAGGTTCGGGTTGCTATGCATTCCGTAGCTGCACGCCCCCGTGATTCAAGCGAATCACCCCTGAAAGGTTCTCAAAATGCGCGTGATCGTCCTTGGCGCCGGCCTGCTCGGCACCACTTCCGCCTATTTCCTCTCCCAGCTCGGCCACGAGGTCACCGTGGTGGACCGCCAGGCCACGCCCGGCGCCGAAACCAGCTTCGCCAACGGCGGGCAGATTTCGGTCAGCCACGCCGAGCCCTGGGCCAACCCCAGCGCGCCGCTCAAGGTGCTGCAGTGGCTGGGCCAGGAAGATGCGCCCCTGCTGTTCCGCATCCGCGCCGACATGCGGCAGTGGCTGTGGGGCCTGCAGTTCCTGCGCGAATGCAGCCCCGCGCGCACCCGCCACAACATCGAGCAGATCGTGCGCCTGGGCACCTACAGCCGCGACACGCTGCAGCAGCTGCGCCATGACACCGGCATCCAGTACGACCAGCGCACCCAGGGCATCCTGCACTTCTACACCTCGCAGAAGGAGTTCGACGGCGCCCAGGCCCCGGCCGAACAGATGCGCGCCCTGGGCTGCGAGCGCCATGTGATCTCCGCCGACGCCGCCGTGGCGCTGGAGCCCGCGCTGGCCCACATCCGCCCCCAACTCGCTGGCGCCACCTACACCGCCGAGGACGAGTCCGGCGACGCCAACCAGTTCACCCGCGAGCTGGCCCGGCTGTGCGAGGCCGCCGGCGTGCAGTTCCGCCTGGGTCACCACATCACCGCACTGCGCGAGGCCGGTGGCCGCATCGACCACGTGGAAGTGACCAATGCCGAAGGCCGCTTTGAGCGCGTGCGCGCCGACGCCTTTGTGATGGCCATGGGCTCGTTCAGCCCGCTGCTGGCGCAGCCGCTGGGCATCCGCCTGCCGATCTACCCGGCCAAGGGCTACTCGGTGACCATGCCGGTCAAGGACGCGAGCATGGCGCACCAGGTGAGCCTGACGGACGACGAGTTCAAGCTGGTGTTCTCGCGCTACACCAGCGAACGCGGCGGCGACCGCCTGCGCATTGCGGGCACGGCGGAGTTGAACGGCTATGACCGCCACCTCAACCAGGTGCGCTGCGAGGCCATCGTGCGGCGCGTGGAGCAACTGTTCCCGGGTGCGGGCGATGCGAGCCAGGCGCAGTTCTGGACCGGCCTGCGCCCCGCCACGCCCAGCAACGTGCCACTGATCGGCAAGACCAAGGTGGCCAACCTGTTCCTCAACACCGGCCACGGCACGCTGGGCTGGACACATGCCTGCGGCTCGGGCAAGTCCATCGCCCGCATCGTCAGCGGGCTGGCGCCCGAACTGGACTTTGCGTTCCAGGGCGGGGCGGCGGGGCGGCCACGGCTGGTGCCTGCGGCGATGGCTTGAGCCCGTTTTCATGCATTTTTCAGCATGAAAACCGCGCCCTGCGACCAGAGCATGCGGGCAAAAAGCTATCAATAAAGTAGCACTCAGCGCACTGACGGGGCCAGGCGGCAAAAGCTGCCAGCGCCTCGGCCTGTGCCGAGAAGGCCGCAGACACGGGGAATTGCAGCGCTGGCAATGCGCCTGGCAGCTGCGCCCCGGTGAAGTACCAGGCCACCGCGATGCCCAGCCCCGCCTGCCCGATGGGCTGGCCGCCAGCGGGACCGGCCAGGGTGTCAGCGTGGTCGATGATGAGGCTGGAAGCCATCAGCGGTGCGGCGGACATAGGGCAAATCCAGCATGCCGATGCGTTGCAACATGGCGTTCGACCCCTCCAAAAGAGTTTCCATTCTTGGGTATCTGTGGCGCAAGAACTTGTCACACACCGTGCATTGACACCATGATTGCTGCAGCGCAATAATCCGCCGCCCTCCGCGCCACGCTCCGGGCCTCACCCGCCGACCAGCCCCTGCCCGCACCGGAGTTCCGCATGAACCTGTTCAAGACCTTCTTTGGCAGCTTCCTGCACAACCGCCGTGTCGGCCGCTACTTCCGGCGCATCGCGCTGTTCGAGTCCCTGGGGGATTCCACCGCCAGCCGCAGCGTGCCCGGCGAACTGGCCCGCGCACTGCGCCAGGCAGCGCATGAAGAGGTGCCCACCGCGCTTGCGCGGCTGTCGGCCCATGCCGACGGGCTGACCGAACATGAGGCCGAGGCCATCCGCGAGCGCGTCGGCCCCAACGAGATCGCCCACGAAAAGCCGCTGCCCGCCTGGCTGCACCTGTGGCACTGCTACTACAACCCGTTCAACCTGCTGCTGACGCTGCTGGCCGTGGTGTCGCACCTGACGGAAGACGAGAAGGCCACCATCGTGATCGGCTCGATGGTGGTGCTGTCCACGCTGATCCGCTTCGTGCAGGAAGGCCGCTCGAACCGCGCCGCCGAACGCCTCAAGGCGATGGTCAGCAACACGGTGACGGTGCAGCGGCGCGATGCCGAGGCACCCCGCGACATCCCCATCAGCGCGCTGGTGCCGGGGGATTTGATCGTGCTGTCGGCCGGCGACATGATCCCTGCCGACTGCCGGGTGCTGGGCGCCAAGGACCTGTTCGTGAGCCAGGCGGCGATGACCGGCGAGTCACTGCCGATCGAGAAATTCCCGGCGCTGCCGGCCCCGCCCTCCGCCGATGAAAACCCGCTGGACCTGGGCAACCTGCTCTTCATGGGCACCAATGTGGTCTCGGGCGCGGCCACGGCGCTGGTGCTGGCCACCGGCAACCAGAGCTACTTCGGCACCATCGCCACCCGCATCACCGCCACCGACCGCACGCCGACGGCGTTCCAGGCCGGCGTGAACAGCGTGAGCTGGCTGCTGATCCGCTTCGCGCTGGTGATGGCGCCGCTGGTGCTGCTGGTCAACGGCTTCACCAAGGGCGACTGGATGGAGGCCTTCCTGTTCGCGCTCTCGGTGGCGGTGGGCCTGACGCCCGAGATGCTGCCGATGATCGTCACCTCCACGCTCGCCAAGGGCGCGGTGCTGATGTCGCGCAAGAAAGTGGTGGTGAAACGGCTCGACGCGATCCAGAACTTCGGCGCCATGGACGTGCTCTGCACCGACAAGACCGGCACCCTGACCCAGGACCACATCGTGCTGGCCCGGCACACCGACGTGTTCGGCCATGCGTCCGACGAGGTGCTGGAGTTCGCCTTCCTCAACAGCCACTACCAGACCGGCCTGAAGAACCTGCTGGACCGCGCCGTGCTTGACCATGTGGAGCTGCAGACCGAGCTGAAGCTGGAGAAGGACTACCGCAAGATCGACGAGATCCCGTTCGACTTCCAGCGCCGCCGCATGTCGGTGGTGGTGTCCGAGCGCGACGACCACCACGAGCTCATCTGCAAGGGTGCGGTGGAGGAGATCCTGGCCTGCTGCACCCAGGTGCGCGACGGCAACCGCACGGTGGCACTGGACGACGAAGTGCTGGCCCGCGTGCACCGCACCACCCGCGCCCTCAACGAGGAGGGCCTGCGCGTGGTGGCCGTGGCGGCCAAGGAAGTGCCGCCCGATAAATCCGTCTACGCCGTGGCCGACGAGGCCGCTCTGACGCTGATCGGCTACGTCGCCTTCCTCGACCCGCCCAAGGAAAGCACTGCCCCGGCCCTGCAGGCCCTGGCCGCGCACGGCGTGCAGGTGAAGGTGCTGACCGGCGACAACGAACTGGTCACCGCCACCGTCTGCCGCCAGGTGGGCCTGCCGGTGGACGGCGTGCTGCTGGGCACCCAGGTCGAAGCCATGGACGACGCCGCGCTGGCCCAGGCAGCCGAGGCCCACACGGTGTTCGCCAAGCTCTCGCCCCTGCACAAGGAGCGCATCGTGCGCGCGCTGCGCGGCAACGGGCACATCGTCGGCTTCATGGGCGACGGCATCAACGACGCGCCGGCGCTGCGGGCCGCCGACATCGGCATCTCGGTGGACTCGGCGGTGGACATCGCCAAGGAAGCCGCCGACATCATCCTGCTGGAGAAGAGCCTGATGGTGCTGGAGGAAGGCGTGCTGGAAGGCCGGCGCGTGTTCAGCAACATGCTGAAGTACATCCGCATGACGGCCAGCTCCAACTTCGGCAACGTGTTCTCGGTGCTGATCGCCAGCGTCTTCCTGCCCTTCCTGCCGATGCTGCCGCTGCACCTGCTGGTGCAGAACCTGCTGTACGACATGTCGCAGGTGGCCATCCCCTTCGACAACGTGGACCCCGAGCTGATCGCCAGGCCGCTGTCGTGGAACCCGGCCGACATCGGACGCTTCATGCTGTACTTCGGGCCGCTGAGCTCCGTGTTCGACGTAGCCACCTTCGCCGTGATGTGGTGGGTGCTCGATGCCAACACGCCCGCGCAGCAGACGCTGTTCCAGTCGGGCTGGTTCGTGGTGGGCCTGCTCACGCAGACCCTGGTGGTGCACATGATCCGCAGCCCCCGCCTGCCCTTCATCCAGAGCCGCGCCGCCTGGCCGCTGAGCGCAGCCACCCTGGCCATCATGGCGGTGGGCATCTTCCTGCCCATGGGGCCGCTGGCCCACTACTTCAAGCTGCAGGCGCTGCCGCTGGCGTATTTCCCATGGATGGTGGCCATCCTGCTGGGCTATGTGCTGCTCACCACGGCGATGAAGCGCTTCTACATCCGCCGCTTCGGCTGGCAATAAAAAGCAGCACCCAAGCGGCGAAGCCGCCTGGGTGCTGCTTTTTATGTAAACACCGTTAATACGCCGGTGTAGCCATAGAGATGGTGGCGGGCGATCTCGCCGGCGGCGAAGAAGCCCACCAGCGGCACATCGCCCAGCGCGTGGCGCACCAGTTGCAGCTCGGCGCTGGGGGCGCCGAAGTGCGGGCCGCCGCGGCCCGTGCAGCTCACATACACCGCGCCGGCAATGCGCCGCGCGGGGTGCGGGGCAGACGCCAGCACCGCAGCGCCCAGCCCGGTGGCCACGTCGGCGCTGATTTCCTCGGGCTCGAGCTCCTCGCGGATCTCGGCACAGATGCGCATCAGGTCGGCGCGGGCGGCCTGGGCGTTGCGCTGGCAGAAGGCCAGTTGCATGCCGACCTCGGGGTAGTCGGCCACGGCCACGGCCTGGCGGGTGGGGTCCAGGCCGATGATGTGGCGCACCACCACGTCATTGCCGAAGTTGCCGGTGCGGCGCACGGCGTCACTGGCCTGGCCATCGGCCGGGTGCATCAGGCCGACCAGGGTGGCGCGCACGGCGGCCAGGGCGTCCTGGGGCTGGTCGAGCGACACCTGCAGGTCGCGCAGCAGTACATCGAGTGCGGGTTCGTTGTCGAGCTGCAGCACCACATTGCCATCCACGGCGGTGACGGTGTGCACTGGTGCCACCGGCAGGCAGCCCTGGGTAACCCGGGAGACCAGTTGCACCGATTCGCTGAAGGCCACACCCGACAGGCCGCCGCTGAACACGCCGCTGGCCGCACCATGGCCCTTGATGTTGCCGTTGCCGCCCACCGCGAACTGCACGGTGTGCCCGCGCCCGGACGACAGGCCGCCAAAGATGTAGCCGGCATCGGTGCGTTCGGCCATCTCCTGCACCAGGCTGGCCACGTCGGGGGTGCGGGGGTCGGCATGCACCAGGGCCGTCTCGGCATCGAAGCCCAGGCCCAGCGGGGCCACGCCCGAGAACACCCGGTACTGGTCGCTGGGCAGCGCGCACAGCATCACGGCCAGGGCCCCTTCATCGAAATATTCGGCGTTGTTGGCGGCGATGCCCACGCCCACGGTGCCAGCCCAGTCGGTCACTTCGGGCAGCTCGGCGGCGAGCAGGTCGAGGATGCCGGGGGCCGCGTCCACATAGGCGTCGGTGATGTAGAGCAGGCCCAGGGTGGGCGCGCTGGCGTAATGGGGCAGCGCCATGTGGGCGCGCAACTGGGCCAGCACCAGGGCGGCGGCCATGCGCCAGTCGGGATGGGCCGCATGGCCGTAGGGAAACAGGTTCATCAGTTCTTGGGCTTGGGGGCTGCTCGCTTGGCGGGTGCCGTTTTCTTGGCAGCTGCCTTGCGCGGCGCGGCCTTGCGGGCCACCGACTGGGTGGCGGCCTTGGCGGTCCTGGCCATTTCCTTGGCCACGCCGGTGGCCATGTTGCGCGTGGTGTCCACGGCGGTCTGGCGGGCCGCGTCCTTCACGGCGGTGGCGGCGATCTGCTGGAACTGCTCGGTCAGCGCGCCCCACCACTGCAGCGGGTCCACGATGCCGCCGGACGCGGCCTTGGCGGCCGCCTTGCCGCCCTTGGCCGGTTTCCTGGCCGCCGCCTTGGGCTCGGGTTCAGGCGCCGGGGCTGGCTCGGGCGCAGCAGCCGGCGCGGCGGGTGCGAACGTTGCAGCGGCGGGCCGCAGCACATCCGAAACCGTGTGGGCCGCGCTGCTGGCGGTCTCGGCGGCCTTGTGCAGGCCGGACATCACCGTGTCCGCCGTCTTGAGCTTGAAGGCGTTGGCCACGTCGCCCATGTTGAAGTTCATGCCCTTGAGGGTGGCCAGCGTCATCTTCTGCACCTCCAGCGCCTGGATGGTGGCCTTGAGCGCCACGGCGTTCTGGTCCAGCCAGAACTGCACGGCCTTGAGCTCTTCGATGCGTTTTTCCAGGTCTTCCACGCTCAGCGTGGGCGCTACCCAGTTGGACATGTTCGGCAGTTGGGGGATGCCCTGGGTGGCACCCTTCACGGCGTTGCTGGCCAGGCTCTGCAGGAACTCAAAGCCCGGGACAAACTTGCCAAAACCAAAGTTCGCGTTGTCGCTCATGTCTGCTCCTTGTGGGTATGGTGTAAGCGCCTTCAGCAGCTTACCGCAATGCGCTACCCAAGAACATGGCCCTGCCCCACGTAAAAAAGGCGTGGCAAACGCCACGCCCCATTCCCCGACCTTCAACGTACTACCAGTTCACTGCCGGTAAGCCCACAGGTCCACCAGCTGCGCGCCGTTGTCGGCCACCAGGCGCAGGCTGGCCGGCGCGTAGTCGGCGTCCACGGCGGCCACGCCGGTGCTGCTGGCGGGCACCGTGGTGCCACAGCCCGTGGCCGTCAGGCTGAGCTTGAGGGTGTTGGCCAGCGTGCCGGCCGACAGGCTGCCCGCGAGCTTGCAGGCCGATGTGCCGGCCACGATGGTACCGTTGGTCTGCACCGTAAAGTTCGCCACCGTGCCGGTAGCCACCAGCGTGGTGTAGCTGCCGGCCATCGCGGCCAGGTCCACCGTCCTGGCGACCAGGGCATTGCTCTGCAGCAGCTTCACCGCCACATCCTTGTCCGACGCGGGCACGCCCACCCAGTCCTTGCCGGCTTCGCGGCGGTAGAGCTGGCTGGCGCGGTCGCTGCTGTCGGCCAGCACCAGCAGGCGGTTGCCAGCGGCGTCGGCGTAGTACTTGCCCACCGTGGGCGCATTGGCGTCGCCCACGCTGACGACATAGCTGCCGGCAGCGAGGTCGCTCACCGTGACCAGCGGTTGCGGGTCGCCATTACCACCACAGGCCGTCAGGGCCAACGCAGCCACCGACACCACCATCCATCCATAGTTGTGCTTCATATGCTGCACCTCACTGGGCCAACAGGTCGCTCAGGCGCAGGCGCAGCCATTGCTGCGCGGCGGGGCGGTGCTCGAAACCCACCTGCATGGCGGTTACCGCCACTTTGGTCTTATAGACGACCGACTCGTCCTCGGCCTGATCGGGCGTGCCCGTGCCCGAACCAAGACTTGCGCCCAAACCATAGGGCACAGAATTCTTGAACTTCAGGCTGTAGGCTTCATAGGTGCCGAAACGCGAAAAGGCAAACTTCATGGCGGTGGTGGGCGCATTCGGAAAGTTCACGTTCAGTGTCACCCCTGTGGGCAGCAGCGGGCCGGTGCCGGCCTTGGCCTGCAAAGCCTTGACCAGGTTGAGCGTGAGCTGCGCCACTACTTGCGAGTAAGGATTAGCCAACTTGGTGTCATCAGTGGTGTCACTGCCTGCGCTCAAGGCAATGGCCGGAATGCCCCGGCTCCCAGCGAACTGCACATTACCTACCGTCCCCGAGCTGTTGACGATCTTGCCCAGGTTCTGGCCTTCGTTGGGGCCCGAGAGCACCAGGTCGGGCGCCTTGCCCCAGCGCTGTGCAGCCACCACATCCAGGCCGTACATCGTGGCCATCACGGGGGTGCCGTGTACGTAGTAGTAGTCACCGCCGGTAAAGCCGGACTTGGTGAACTTGCCCACAGCCGGTGCCCCGGTGGGAGCGGCGCCGTTGTGGCAGCCGCCTTCGGCCTCGATCTGGGTCTTGTCGTTGTCGGGGACGATGGTGTTGGTGCTGTACATCACGATGCCCGCGCCACGGCCACTCTGGCCGGTGCAGGGCACGGAGACGATGACGTCGTGGCCAGCCGCCTTCAGTGTTTCGTACAGGGCCTTGGTGTTGCTGGTCAGGCCGTCGTCGTTGGACACCAGGATGTTGAGGGCGAATGCCGGGCTGGCGGCGGCCACCAGAGCGGCTGCGGCAATGGAGCGGAGTTGCATCGAAAATGTTCCTTGTCAGGCAGGGGTATCTGCGGCGCACGGTGTATCGTGGTCCGCGGCAGGCGGGCTGCGCAGCGGATTCTGTCGAGCGTGTGTGACAAGGGTGTGATGTCTGGATGACAGACGCCCGTCTGTCATCCGTCACGCCCTACGCGGCACAAGCCCGGCAGGCTTGTGCGCGTACGGGCGTTCTCAGTGCTTGTGGCCTGCCGCACCGTGCGCCGCAGGGGCGGCCGGGGCAGCGCCACCCGGCGCGGTGGTGGCCACCGGCAACTTCAGCTCGATACGGCTTTCCTGCCCCTTGGCGTCCTTGAACACCAGGGTCAGCGGAATGGTGCTGTCCTTGGGCAAGGTGGTATTCAGGTCCATCAGCATCACGTGGTAACCACCGGGCGTCAGCGCCACCGGTTTGCCGGCGGGCAGCGGCAGGCCCTGCGGCAGGGCACGCATGCGCATCACGTCGCCGTCCATCTTCATCTCGTGCACCTCGGCCACACCAGCCACGGGGCTGGCCGCGCCCACCAGGGTGGTGGGTTGGCTGGCGGTGATCTGCATGAAGGCCCCGGTGGCCTTCTGGCCCTGCACGCTGGCGCGCACCCAGGCGTTCTTCACTTCCACGTTCTGGGCATACAAACTGCCACTGGCCAAGGTGAGAAGAGCGGCTATAGCTGCGAATTTCATAGTGATTACTTTCGAAATGGTGTTAGTGGGCATGGCCAGCGGTGGAGCCGGAGGGGATGATTTCCAGCAGCGCGGCCGGGGCCTTGAGGCCCTTGGTGGACGTGCTGAGCGAGCCGTCGCAGCCGTGGCCCACGCGCAGGGTGGCGCGGTAGCCGGTGCCGGCCAGCGCGGCCTGGTCGGCCAGGGTGATGTGGGCCCAGCTTGCCGTGGCGCACAGGGAAGCAGCACAGGCCGCGAAGGCGTGAAGAGAGACGCGCAGGGAAATGCGAGAAAAAGACATGGTGGAGTCCGCACAGCCGGCGCCGGCCCCACACGGGCCACGCCCGCCCCGCTGCGGTGCACGGGGCGTATTTGCATACCAAACAGGCCATATACCCAGGTATTACCTAGGCATACAGCTACGCTTTAGATAGCAAATGAGCTGGGTGGCCCCCGCGCCGGCAGCGGCGCTGCGGTGCGGGAGACCAGCCGGGCAGCGGGGATGCTGCGCAGCACATAGGCCAGCGGCTGCGCAGGGGCTGCAGAGGCAGTGGCCTGGGGCGGCGGCGCCCCCCCGACCAGGCACAGCGGGCAGTCCAGCGAATGGGCGCCCATGTCCTGGACGCCGTTGTCGGTTTTGACCAGGAGCTTGACGGTGCCGCCGCTGGAGCAGACCAGTTCCATGGCCTGGGGCTGGACCATGGGCGAGGCCACCGCCACCCCCAGCGCACACACGAACCACACCAGCACAAGGCGGGCGAGAAGGTGGGCGTGGCGCAGGGTCTGCATGGGTGAAAATTATCGCAGTGAACGCAGGCGCACGAGTAGTTACAAAGTGGCACCGGATCGCCAATTCCGGCTGCTAAGCTTAGCGTCCATGCAGAGCCTGTTCCACTTGGCCATCCACGTTCGTGACCTCACCGAGGCGCGCCATTTCTATGGCGGAATCCTGGGCTGCACCGAAGGCCGCTCCACCGCCACCTGGGTGGACTTCGATTTTTTCGGCCACCAGCTGTCGCTGCATCGGGGTGAGCCCTTCGCCACCACCCGCACCGGCCATGTCGGCGACACCCTGGTGCCCATGCCGCATTTCGGCCTGGTACTGCCGCTGCCGCAGTGGCAGGCCCTGGCTGAGCGGCTGCAGGCCGCCGGCACCGATTTCATCTTTGCGCCCCAAGTGCGCTTCGCAGGCCAGCCCGGTGAGCAGTGGACCATGTTCTTCTGCGACCCCAGCGGCAACCCGCTGGAAATCAAGGGCTTCCACTCCTTTGAGACGGTCTACGCCACGTGATGCGCTCCCGCCCCCGTCACCGCCGCAGGATGTCGGTGCAGCGATGGCTGTGCTTGGCCGCGCTGCTGGCCGGCAACACCCACGCCGCCCAGGACTGCGAGATCCAGGGCGTGGCGGTCAATCCCATCATGAGCTCCACCCTGCTGGGCAAGACCGGGCTGATGCGCTGCACCGACCGCGACAGCGGGCGTCTGGAGCGTGAGCAGGATGTGTCCCATGGCCGCATGGTGGGCCAGGTGCGGCTGTACCAGGACGACCAGCTGGTCAAGGAATACGGGCAGAACGACCGGGGCAACCTGCACGGCCGCCTGCGCGAATTCACCACCGGCGGCCGGGTGCAGCGCGACGCGCTGTACGACAACGGTGTGGTGGTGGGGATTGCACGCACCTACCACCCCAACGGCCAGCTGCAGCGCGGCAGCGTGATGAACGCCGCGGGCAACGAAATCGCCGCCGTGGAATTCACCACCCAGGGCCTGATGAGTGACCTGGTCTGCGGCGAAAAGCCGCTGCTGTCGCCACTGGTGGATGACAACAAGGCCTGCGGCTTCGTCGGCGGACCTTCCACGGTCGAGTTCTACTTCGAGGGAGGCGCCCTGCGCCAGCGGGCCCGTTTCCAGGCAGGCCGCCGCATCCAGCTCGACACGCTGCGCGGCGACGGCAAGCTCCTGCAGCAGGAAGAAGCCACCGCCACCAGCCGCATCGAACGCACCTTCAGCCCCACCGGCACCAAGCGGCGCGAGATGCTGTGGTCGCTGAGCGGCAGCACCGCGCAGCGTGAGAAGGAGCAGGAATTCAACCCGGCGGGCAAGTTGTTCCGCGAGCGGCGCTGGAAAGCCGGCGAGCTGGCCAGCGAAACCCTGTACTACCCCAATGGCCAGTTGCGCCGCAAGGCCGAATACGCCAGCGGCCCATCCAAGGTGCTGCAGGTGAATGAGTACTACGACAACGGCGTGCTCAGCGCCGAGAGCACTTTCGCCAACACCACGCGCTATGCCCTGACCCCCGTGGGCACCCACCGCAAGTTCGACGCCGCCGGCAAACTGCGCAGCGAGACGGTGTACGACGAACGCGGCAAGATCGTGCGCGACCGCACCTTCGACGAGGGCGGCCAGGCCCTGCGCGACGACCCCGGCCCCAAGGAAGGGCCGCGCCGCAGCATCCTGCTCAAATAGGCAAAGCTCAGTCCAGCCGGATATTGGCGCTGCGGATGATCTCGCCCCAGCGCTTCGATTCGGCACGGGCGAAGGCCTTGAACTGCTCGGGCGTGCCGGGCATGGCCTCCATGCTGAAATCGGCCATGCGTTTCTTCACCGCCGCGCTGTCCAGCGCCTTGTTCAGGTCGCCGTTCAGGCGGGCCGTGAGGGCCGGCGGCAGGCCGGCGGGTGCCAGCAGGCCCTGGAAGGCAAACACCTCGGTATTGGGCACGCCGGCCTCGGCCAGCGTGGGCACATTGGGCAACGTGCTGGCGCGTTTTTGTGCACCGATGGCCAGCGCACGCACCTTGCCCGCCTGGATCACCGGCAGGCCGGCCGCCAGGTCCAGGAACATGCAGGGCACCTGCCCACCCATCACGTCCTGCATGGCGGGCGCCGCACCCCGGTAGGGAATGTGGGTGATGAAGGTGCCAGTGCGCAGCTTGAACATCTCCATGGCCAGGTGGTGCGGCGAGCCGTTGCCCGGCGAGGCGTAGTTGAGCTTGCCGGGGTTGGCCTTGGCATAGGCGATGAAATCCTTCAGCGTCTGCGCCTCGAAGCCCGGGTGCACCACCAGCGCCAGCGGGAAGCGGCTGATGCCGCCGATGTAGGTGAAGTCTTTCTCGGGGTTGAAGGGCAGCTTGCTGAACAGGTGTTCGTTGAAGGCCAGCACCGCGTTGTCGGCCGACATGAAGGTGCCGCCGTCGGGCTTGGCGGTGGCCACGATCTGCGCGCCGATGTTGGTGGACGCACCCGGGCGGTTGTCGATCACCACCTGCTGGCCCAGCGTCTCGCGCATGGCCTCGGCCACGGTGCGCGCCAGCACGTCGGTGCCGCCGCCGGCCGGGTAGGGCACGATCCAGCGCAGCGGCTGGTCGGGCAGCGACTGGGCGGCGGCCCAGGGGGCTGCGGATGCGGCGGTGCTGGCGGCGATGGTTTTGAGAAGGGTTCTGCGGTCCATGGTTTGTCTCCTGTAGATATTATTTTGATAGCACCATGCGGCCACCAAACGGTCGCATGGGCCACTTTTCGCTTGAAAATCAGCCCGCCAGCGGTGCGATTTCCTGGTCGATGGCGCCGAAGATGCTGGCGCCGTCGGGGCCTTTCATCTCGATCCTGATGGTGTCACCGAACTTCATGAACTCGGTACTGGGCTGGCCGTCCAGGATGGTTTCGATGCAGCGTTTCTCGGCGATGCAGCTGTAGCCCTTGGGCCATTGCATCGTGCCGTTCACCTCCACCCCCTTGTTGCTGACGGTGCCGCTGCCCACGATGGAGCCGGCGCGCACGTTGCGGGTCTTGGCGATGTGGGCGATGAGCTGGCCGAAGTGGAAGGTCATCTCGTCCCCCGCGTCACACATGCCCACCTTGCGGCCGTTCCAGGTGGACTGCAACGGCAAGTGCACCCGCCCGCCCTGCCAGGCGTCGCCCAGCTCGTCGGGGGTGACGGCCACGGGGCTGAAGGCGGTGGCAGGTTTGCTCTGGAAGAAGCCGAAGCCCTTGGCCAACTCGGCCGGGATCAGGTTGCGCAGGCTCACGTCGTTGACCAGCATCAGCAGGCGGATGCCGTCCAGTGCCTCATCGGGGCTGGTGCCCATCTTCACGTCGGCGGTCACCACGGCGATCTCGGCCTCGAAGTCGATGCCAAAGGCTTCGCTAGGCACCACCACCGGATCGCGCGGGCCAATGAAGTCGTCGCTGCCGCCCTGGTACATCAGCGGGTCGGTATAGAAGGTGGCGGGCACTTCGGAGTTGCGCGCCTTGCGCACCAGCTCCACATGGTTGATGTAGGCCGAGCCATCGGCCCACTGGTAGGCGCGTGGCAGCGGCGCCATACATTGCGCCGGGTCGAACGGAAACGCGTGGCGGGCATTGCCCCGGTTCAGGCTGTCGTACAGGTCCTGCAGCTGCGGCGAGAGGAAGTTCCAGTCGTCCAGCACCTGCTGCAGGCGGCTGGCGATGCCGGTCGCATAATGGGCAGAGCCTAGGTCGCGGGACACAACAACCAGCTGGCCGTCGCGGGAACCATCTTTGTAGGTGGCGAATTTCATGGAACGATTGTCTCCGTCATCGGGGCCAGGCCAATGGGTAGATTTGGCCCAAAAATTACGTTTAGTTAAATCAATTCCACTAAACGAAAGAAAGATTCTAGTGCAGAAGCGGGAAGTGATGCAGGACACGGTGGCAGAAGGATCGGATGCCGAAGGCGACAAGACCCGCGCCGGCATCCAGTCGGTGGAGGTGGGTTTTGCGCTGCTGCAGGTGCTGGCCCAGGGCCCGGGCGCCTGGATGCTGCGCGACCTGGCTGCCCGCGCGGGCATGCCGGCCGCCAAGGCGCACCGCTACCTGGTGAGCTTCCAGCGGCTGGGCCTGGTGGTGCAGGACAGCCGCACCACCCGCTACGACCTCGGCCCGGCGGCGTTGCAGCTGGGGCTGTCGGCGCTGGCACGGCTGGACGGCGTGCGCCTGGCGCGGGAACGGGTGCCGGCCCTGGTGGACGAGATCGGCCATACCGTGGCCCTGGCCGTGTGGGGCAACCACGGCCCGACCGTGGTGCACTGGGAAGAATCCCCCCAGGCGGTCACCGTCAACCTGCGCCTGGGCGACGTGATGCCCCTGCTCTCGTCCGCCACCGGCCGCTGTTTTGCCGCCCATGTGGCGCCCGACGCCATTGCCCCGCTGCTGCAGGCCGAGATGGCCCACGCCCAGAAGCTGCAGCGCACCGACGTGCCCCGCACCCCCGCCGAGCTGGCCACGGTGCTGGCCGAGGTGCGCCAGCAGGGCCTGGCCCGGGTGGTGGACACCTTGCTGCCCGGCATCACCGGCTTCTGCGCACCGGTGTTCGACGCGGACGGGCACATGGCCATGGGCATTGTCAGCCTGGGCTCGGCCGCCACTTTCGATCCGCAGTGGGACGGTGCGGTAGCCCGGCCGCTGCGTGCTGCGGCGCTGCAGTTGTCCAACGACCTGGGGTGGTCTGGTGGCGCACGCCAGCCCGCCTGAACCTTCTACCCCGGCGCCGGCACCCCGGCGCTGGCGGGGTTTACTGGCCCTTGGGCTGGTGGTGGTCGCTGTGCACGTCTTGCTGCTGCAGGCCTTGCCGCTACCCCGACACACCAGCGATATCGCACCGCCGATGGCCTTCAGCACACGCACCATCACGCTGAACCCGCCCCCAGCGCCTGCGCTCTCACCCGCTGCAGCGGCCCCTCCTGCCAAACCGGCCCCAGCGCGCCCTGCCCAGCCACGGCCCCGCCCCGCGCAGCCCCCGGCCACCGTGGCGGAAGCCCCTGCCCTGCCCGAACCTGCACCACAAGAGGTGCCCGTCACTCCAGTGGCAGAATCGCCATCCCCGGCACCCGAGCCAGCGCCCGCCACATCGGCGCCCGTGGTGGTGGCAGAGGCTCCGGCTGAGCCCTTGCCGCAGGCACCTGCTGGGGCGCCCATCACCATCCCCGGCTCCGTCCGCCTGCTCTACGACGTGCAGGGCCAGGTCAAGAAGATGGACTACAAGGCCCGCTCCGAACTGCTGTGGCTGCAGGACGGCGCCAAATACGACCTGCGCTTCGAAGTCAGCGCCTTCCTGGTGGGCTCGCGGGTGCAGACCAGCCGGGGCAAGCTCAGCCCCCAGGGCCTGGCGCCCGAGCGTTTCTCGGACAAATCGCGCACCGAACGCGCCGCCCATTTCAACTACGACCAGGGCAAGGTCACCTTCAGCGCCAACAGCCCTGACGCCCCGCTGGCGGCCGGCATGCAGGACCGGCTCAGTGTCTTCATCCAGCTGGGCGCCCTGCTGGCGGGCAACCCCAGCGCCTTCCCGCCCGGCACCACCATCAGCCAAGCCACCGTGGGCCCGCGCGACGCCGACCTGTGGAAGGTGACGGTGGCGGGTGAGGAAACCCTGCGGGTGCTGGGCGAAGAGGTGAAAACCCTGCGGCTGACCCGCCCGCCAGGCCAGCAGTACGACACCCAGGTCGAGCTTTGGTACGCGCCTTCCATGGGCTACCTGCCGGTGCGTATCCGCCTGACCCAGCCCAGCGGCGACTTCGCCGACATGCAGTTGCGCGCCACAGAAACCCCGTGAACCGCCATGGCGATGCGTTTTCGCCACACTTTACGCAATAGCGAGGACAAAACCCCTGTCAGCCTTGAAACTGGCCCAAGCGTTGCTATCTGAACCATATCTCGCCATTGGGCAGAAAGGGAACACACCACCATGCAGATGCTTTACGACTCGGAATCCTTTGCGGTGATGCATATGCAACCCGATGCGCAAGACGACGACGCGCCCGAACAGGAACGCCCCCAGCTCGAACGCCACGGCTTCGAGATCGTGGACAAACGTTCTGGCAAAGAGGTGTACCTGGACGGTTCCTGGGCCGAGATGTTCCAGCAGAAGATCCTGGCCTGGCAGCTCAACACGCCCACGCAGGAAGAAGTGGAAGACACGCTGGACACCTACACCGGCCTGGCCCAGAACCCGGTGGTGGTGCACTGAGCCCCGCGCCAGAACCGGCACCCTCCCCTCAACGCACCTCCGGGTGCGTTTTGTTTTTCTGGGAACGACTCCGGCGGGCCGCCGTGTACCCGTACAGCGGCTCCACCAGCACCAGCACCGCGATCAGCCGCGACACCTGGAAGGCCGTGACCACCGGCACCCCGAGCTGTAGCACCTTGGCGGTGATGGCCATCTCGGCGATACCGCCCGGCGAGGTACTCAGCACCATGGTGGCCCAGTGCAGCCCGGTGCCCCAGGACAGCAGCCACGCAAAACCGGCACACGCCACCACCATGCCCAGCGTGCCCACCGCCACCGAGCCCAGCCAGCGCGGCGCCGTGTGGATGAACTCGGATGTGAAGCGCACGCCCAGGCTGACGCCGATCACCAGTTGCGCCAGGTTGGACAGCCAGGTGGGCAGGGCCGACAGCGACACGCCGGCCATGGTGAGCCCCATGGCCACCAGCAAAGCCCCCATGAACCAGGGATTGGCCCGGCCCAGGCGCCGCATCAGCAACGCCCCGGCCCCGGTCAGCACGGCCAGCAGCGCAAGGCCGCCTGCATTCACCACCCGCGTGGCCGGCGCCAGCATGTCCAGCCCCTGCAGGCCGCTGAACTGCATGGCGAATGGAATCGCCAGGGTCACGATGACCAGCCGCATGCTGTGGCTGGCGGCCACCAGATCGGTGCGCGCCTGCACCTTTTCGGCCAGCAGTGTCATTTCAGATGCACCACCGATGGCACCGGCGAAGTAGGTGGTGGCGCGCAGGGTGTCGTCGGGCACACCCGGGAAATGCAGGGCATTGACCCGGTGCAGCCAGCGCCCGAACAGCACACCCAGCCCCAGCGCCCAGGCCACCGCCAGTGCAATGGCCCACCACAGGCCCGTCACCAGGGCCACCACCTCGGCGGTGAAATACAGGCCCAGCGCGGTTCCAATGGTCCATTGCGCGGCATTGCGCAACGGCGCCCAGCTGCGCGTGGGCGCCCCGAGGATGGACGCCAGCGACACGGCCAGCAAGGGGCCGATCATCCAGGGAATGGGGGTGCGGAGCCAGACACACACGGCGGCGGCCAGCCAGGCCAGCGCCAGGGTGCCTGCGCATCGGAACAGGAACTGCGCGGACATCGGTAACTTCAAACGAAGCGCGTAGTATCCCTGCATGTTGCCAAGATACGCCTTCTTCACCGCCTGCGCCCTGGCCCTGACCGCCTGCGCCACACCCCAACCCAAGCCCACCACCCCTGCCCGGCTGCAGGCCCTGGTCCCCACCGACCTGCTGCTGCTGGGCGAACAGCACGATGCCCCCGAGCACCAGCAGATCCATGCTGAAGTGGTGCGAGCCCTGGCGCAGCAGGGCCGCCTGGCCGCCCTGGCGCTGGAGATGGCCGACGCAGGCACCAGCACCGCCGGCCTGCCCGGCGACGCCAGCGAAGAGGCCGTGCAAAAAGCCCTGCAGTGGAACGACAAGGGCTGGCCCTGGAAACATTACGGCCCGGCCGTGATGGCCGCCGTGCAAGCCGGTGTGCCGGTGCTGGGCGCCAACCTGCCCCGCGCTCGCATGCGCGACGCCATGGCCGACGCCACGCTGGACGCCCGCCTGCCGCCCCCCGCGCTGCTGGCGCAGCAGGACGCCATCCGCACCGGGCACTGCAACCTGCTGCCTGAAACCCAGACCCTGCCCATGACCCGCATCCAGGTGGCCAAGGACCTGAGCATGGCCCGCACGATGGAACAGGCCGCCCAGCCCGGCCAGGTGGTGGTGCTGATGGCCGGCGCCGGCCATGTGGACCGCAGCCTGGGGGTGCCGCAGCATTTGCACGCCGCACTCACCCACAAGGTGGTGGGCTTGCGTGCCGGGGGCGCGCGGCCAGGTGACAGCACGGCCTTGTTTGACAGCATCTGGGTAACAAAACCGATTGAACCCAAGGACTATTGTGCGGATTTTGCTCCTAAAAAGTGAGCGAATAGAGTACATTGCCGAAACCCACATGCCGCTCGCCCACGCCCCGTGCCTGCGACAATGGCGGGCTTATGAACCACGCTTACGTCCTTACTCTCTCCTGCCCCGACCGCCGCGGCATCGTGCATGCGGTCTCCGGCTTCCTGCTGGAGCACGGGGGCAACATCGAAGAAGCCGCCCAATACAACGACAGCGGCACCGGCCTGTTCTTCATGCGGGTGCAATTCGCCTGCGACAGCCTGGATGACGCCGCGCTGCGCGCCAAGCTCGCACCCTTTGCCGAACCGTTCGGCATGCAGTGGCAGCTGCACGCCACCAGCCAGCCGATGCGCACCGTCATCATGGTCAGCAAGGAAGGCCATTGCCTGAACGACCTGCTGTTCCGCTGGAAGAGTGGCCTGCTGCCGCTGGACATCCGTGCCATCGTCAGCAACCACCGCGAGTTCTACCAGTTGGCGGCCAGCTACAACGTGCCTTTCCACCACATTCCCGTGACGGCCGCCACCAAGCCCCAGGCCGAGGCGAAGCAGTACGAGATCATCGAAGCCGAAGGCGCCGAGCTGGTGGTGCTGGCGCGCTACATGCAGGTGCTAAGCGACGACCTGTGCCGCAAGCTGGCCGGGCGCGCCATCAACATCCACCACAGCTTCCTGCCCAGCTTCAAGGGCGCCAAGCCCTATTACCAGGCCCATGACCGCGGCGTGAAGCTGATCGGCGCCACCGCCCACTATGTGACGGCCGACCTGGACGAAGGCCCGATCATCGAGCAGGACGTGGCCCGCGCCGACCACACCGACACCGTGGAAGACCTGACGGCCCGGGGCCGCGACACCGAAAGCCAGGTGCTGGCCCGCGCGGTGAAGTGGCACAGCGAGCACCGCGTGCTGCTGAACGGGCACAAGACGGTGATCTTCAAATAAGACCGCCCCGGCATCAGGCCATGGCCGCAGCCCCCACCCCCGCAATGCAGCAGAACGGCGGCACACGGCGGATTCCACCCATCCAGTGCCTGCTCACCTTCGAGGCGCTGGCGCGGCTGCGCAGCGTGACGCAGGCAGCCGACGAGCTGCATGTGACCCCCAGCGCTGTCAGCCACCGGGTGCGGCAGCTGGAGCAGGTGCTGGGCCTGCGCCTGTTCGGCCGGGCGGATTTTTCGCTGACCACCGAGGGCAGCGAATACCTGGCCCATGTCCGCGAGGGCCTGGCCATCCTGGAGCGCTTCCCGGGCCAGGGCAGCGCCTCGGGCAAACGCAAGCTGCGGGTGGCGGTGACACCGACTTTCTCGCGGTCCATCCTGATGCCCCGGCTGCGCGCCTTCATCGAGGCCTACCCCGAGATCGACCTGACGCTGCAGGTCTCCATCCCCTTGCTGGACGTGGTGGCCGAAGACGCCGACCTGATGGTGCGCTTCGGCACGGGCCGTTATGCCGACGTGGAGCATGTCTGCCTGATGACCGACGAGGTGACCCCACTGGCCGCGCCCAGCTATGTGCGCGAGCACGGCCCCTTCGACACGCTGGAAGAGCTGCAGGCGGCGAAGCTCATCAAGAGCCCGCTGGAGCCCTGGCGCACCTGGTTCCTGGCCCACGGGCTGGACGCGGTGGAGCCGGCCGAAGGCTCGTCCTTCAACGACATCGGCCTGATGTGCGATGCCGCCGCCCAGGGCCTGGGCATCGCCCTGGTGCGCCTGAAGCTGGGCACACCGTGGATCGACAGCGGCGCACTGGTGCGCCTGTCCAGCCGCAACGTGCCCAGCCCGCACGCCCACTACCTGTGCTGGCGCACCGGCGCCATGGACCGCTGGGAATGTGCGGCGTTCGCCGACTGGCTGCGCGGCAGCATCCAGGGCATGCCGGGCTGAACACTTCCGCTCACGGCAGCCTGCAAGAATCTTCACGCCGCGCAAGACCGTTTTGGCGTAGAGTGCCCTTCCATGAACGCCCCCACCACAGCCCAGCACCAGGGCCAACTCCAGCGATCGGAACTGCAGGCCCGGGTGGTACAGGCCCTGCAAGCCCAGCTGCCCGCCCATGCCCTGCTGTGGCACAACGAAGACACCACCCCGTTTGAATGTGACGGCCTGACCGCCTACCGCCAGCGCCCATTGGTGGTGGCCCTGCCCGAGACACTGGAGCAGGTGCAGGCGGTGCTGAAGATCTGCCACGGCCTGCGCGTGCCGGTGGTGGCGCGCGGCGCCGGCACCGGCTTGTCGGGCGGCGCCATGCCACATCCGCTGGGCGTGACGCTGTCTCTCGCACGCTTCAACCAGATCCTGTCGGTGGACCCGCTGAGCCGCACGGCCGTGGTGCAGTGCGGCGTGCGCAACCTGGCCATCAGCGAGGCCGCCGCGCCCTTTGGCTTGTATTACGCACCCGACCCGTCGAGCCAGATCGCCTGCACCATCGGCGGCAACGTGGCGGAGAACTCGGGCGGGGTGCACTGCCTGAAATACGGCCTGACGGTGCACAACGTGCTGCGGGTGAAGGGATTCACCGCAGAGGGTGAGCCCATCGAATTCGGCTCCGAGGCACTGGACACCCCGGGGCTGGACCTGCTGGCCGTGATGATAGGCAGCGAAGGCATGCTGGCCGTCGTCACCGAGGTCACCGTGCGACTGACCCCCAAGCCCCAGCTGGCGCGCTGCATCATGGCCAGCTTCGATGACATCCGCAAGGCGGGCGATGCGGTAGCGGCGGTGATCGCGGCCGGCATCATCCCTGCTGGGCTGGAGATGATGGACAAACCCATGACTGCCGCCGTGGAGGACTTCGTACATGCGGGCTATGACCTGAGCGCCGAAGCCATCCTGCTGTGCGAGAGCGACGGCACACCCGAGGAGGTGGAGGAAGAGATCGGCCGCATGAGCGAAGTGCTGCGCCACTGCGGCGCCACCGCCATTGCCGTGAGCCAGGACGAAGCCGAGCGCCTGCGCTTCTGGAGCGGCCGCAAGAATGCCTTCCCTGCCAGCGGCCGTATCAGCCCGGACTACATGTGCATGGATTCCACCATCCCGCGCAAGCGGCTGGCCGATATCCTGCTATCGATTCAGGAGATGGAAAAGAAATACCAGCTGCGCTGCGCCAATGTATTCCACGCGGGCGACGGCAACCTGCACCCGCTGATCCTGTTCGATGCCAACGACCCCGACCAGTTGCACCGCTGCGAGCTGTTCGGTGCCGACATCCTGGAAACCAGCGTGGCCATGGGCGGCACCATCTCCGGAGAGCACGGCGTGGGCGCCGAAAAGCTCAACTCGATGTGTGTGCAGTTCTCACCCGAGGAGCGCGAACAGATGCTGGGCCTCAAGCGCGCCTTCGACCCCGAAGGCCTGTTGAATCCCGGCAAGGTGATCCCCACCCTGAACCGCTGCGCGGAGTACGGCAGGATGCTGGTGCGCGCCGGGGCGATTGCACACCCCGAGCTGCCACGGTTCTGAGGCAGCAGAAAAACAAAAAGCCCGGTTGAAAAAAAACCGGGCTTATGAATTTGGTGGCCAAGGGCGGAATCGAACCACCGACACGCGGATTTTCAATCCGCTGCTCTACCGACTGAGCTACTTGGCCTGACAAGCTCTCAATTATAGCAGCGATTTCGGGCCAATCCCGAAACCGGCTATCAACTGCTTCTTTTTCCGCGGCCCAGGTCCACGCCCAACTGTCGCAGCTTGCGATACAGGTGAGTGCGCTCCAGGCCCGTCTTCTCGGCTACGCGGGTCATCGAGCCGCCCTCCTTGGCGAGGTGGAATTCGAAATAGGCTTTCTCAAAGCCATCCCGTGCTTCGCGCAGGGGCTTGTCCAGGTCGAACGCCTGGTTTGCGGTGGGCCCGTGTTCTACAGCCTCTGCACTGTGCGTGGGCAGGCCTCGCGGCACGTCGGCAGGGAGACTCGCCGCCACCATGGTTTCGGCCACAGGTGCCTTGCGCAGTTGCTGGCGAGCCAGCCCCTGCTCCACCGCCTTGAGCAGTTTCTGCAGGGTGATTGGTTTTTCCAGGAAGGAAAAAGCGCCGATACGGGTCGCCTCGACGGCAGTGTCAATGGTGGCGTGGCCACTCATCATGATGACGGGCATGGTCAGGGCACCGGCACTGGCCCATTCTTTCAGGAGCGTGACGCCATCGGTGTCAGGCATCCAGATGTCGAGTAGCACCAGATCGTGGGGGCCTCTGGCCCTGGCTGCCCGGGCCTGCGCGGCGTTTTCCGCCAAGTCCACGTTGTGGCCTTCGTCGTTCAGGATTTCCGACAGCAGGTCCCGGATGCCCAGTTCGTCGTCCACCACCAGAATATTTGCCATGTCGTTCTAAAAGCGCTGCCGCAGGAAGTATGTGATGCCAATTCCACCCATCACGCCACAGGCGGCGCTATGGCGAATGATAACGACACTTGGGCGCCTTGCACCACCTCATTCTCCAGCCGGTTGGAGAGGTCGATCCGGGCGCCATGTTCATCGGCAATCTTCTTGACGACCGCCAGACCGAGGCCCGTGCCTTTGGCCTTGGTCGTGACATAGGGCTCGAAGGCGCGCTTAAGGATGTGCTCGGGAAATCCCGTGCCATGGTCCAGCACGGTCAGGCGCACCCGTGCGCTGCTGGTGCTGCGGTGGGTGCGCAGCACGACCGGCTGGATCGGGCTGCCTGCCTGCAACGCGCTTTCCGTCGCGTCCTGCGCGTTTTGCAGCAGGTTGTGGATCACCTGGCGCAGTTGCTGCGGATCGCCCAGGATGGGAGGGCAGGCAGGGTCCAGGTCAGTCGCCACGGGGACATGACTGGCCTCGCTGTCGTAAAGGTGCAGCACGTCTATGACCAGGGCATTGAGATCCACGGGCTGCAGCGCGGCACTGGGCAGGCGTGCATAGTCCCGGAACTCGTTCACCAGGCGTTTCATGGCATCCACCTGGTCCACGATGGTCCGGACCGATTTGGTCAGCAGCGCCTGCTCCGTGCTACCCAGCTTGCCATCGAGCTTCATCTGCAGCCTTTCGGCCGAGAGCTGGATGGGTGTGAGCGGGTTCTTGATCTCATGGGCCAGGCGGCGGGCCACCTCTCCCCAAGCCTGGGCACGCTGGGCCGAAACGATTTCAGAGATATCGTCGAACACCAGCAGCCGCTTATCACCTGGCAGCTCGGCACCGCGCGCCACCAGCGTGGTGGTGTCCTGCAGCACCCCGCCTGCGGCCACAGCATGCAACTGGAAGGAATGCTGCCAGTGGTCCAGCCCATGCTGGCTGCGCTCGCTCAGCAGCATGTCGAACTGCGACTGCACGCTGGCAGCGAAATCCCCCAACCCAGGCACCAGGGCCAGCGCCCGGCCTTCGTAGGCTGCCAGCGGGGCACGCAGGATACGCGTGGCGCCAGGATTGGCCGACTGGATGGCGCCGCGTGCATCCAGCACGATCACCCCTGCGGTGAGGTTGTCCAGGATGGTCTGCAGGTTGGCGCGAGCTGCATCCACCTGCTCCATGCTGTGTTCCACGGCGGTGCGGGCCTCGGACAACTGCTGGGTCATCTGGGCAAACGACCGGGTCAGCCCGCCCAGCTCGTCCTTCCCCTGCAGCGCAGTCTTGGGTGACAAGTCACCGGCGGCCACCTGGCGCACGCCATCGGCCAGCAGCAACAGGGGACGTGCCAGCTGGTTCCCCAGCAGGACGGCCAGGATCACCGCACCGAAGATCGCCAAAAACAGGCTCAAGGTCAGCGTGCCGATATACATGCGCCGCAAGCCGCCGCGGGCCAGGGCACGCTCCTGGTACTCGCGGTTGGCTTCGGTCACCGCCATGGCGTTGGCCACCAGCGTGGGTGGCAAGGCCTGGGTGACCTGCAGGTAACGGGTGTCAGACAGCAACCCCACCCCGGCGCTCGGGACAGCTGCAATCGCCTTGACACGGGCGTTGCGGGTGTCCATGGCACTGCCGGTTTCGTCCAGCCCGTCGATCTGCGCGATGAATCCCTGGCTGCGCACGTTGCGCAGCTGCTGCGCAACGGGTCGCTCGGGGTTGAGCTGGAAGCGTGACTTGCCGGCGCTGGCGACCATCTGGCCCGCGCCATTCCATAGGACCACGTCATCGGCGGACAGCTGGTCCAGGATGCGCTCCAACGCCAGACCGGCAGCAGCATCGGATATGCCGGACAGCTGCGCCCCTGCCGCCCGGGTGCGGCTGCCCAGATCGCCGGCCATCACCTCCAGAGTGGAGCGCCCCAGGTTCAGGCCGGCATCCAGCGCCGTCTCCACCTTGACGTCGAACCAGCTTTCGATCGAGCGTGACACGAACTGGTAAGACACCACATAGATCAGTACACCGGGCACAAAGCCTACCAGCGCGAAGATGGCGGCCAGCTTGACCAGCAGACGGCTGCCGAAGCGGCCACGGCGCACCCGCGAGATCAGGCGCCAGGCGATCCACAGCAATACGGCGAACAGCAGCACAGCCACCACCATGTTGACCGCGAAGAGCCGGGCATAGTTCTCTTCGTACAGGGCACGGTTATTGGTGGCCTGGGTCAGCATGAACATCAGCACCAGGCCCATCGACAGCATCGAGGCCACGCCCACCATGATCGCCCAGCGCACCGCACGCGACTTGCGGGCCGGATCACGCCCGGGTGGTGTGCCGCCAGCGGGGGTCACCGCGCGCCCTCGGCAGGCAGAGGCATTCGCTGTGACGCCGACAGGTTCCAGTCGGCGCGGCCTGCCATGCCGATCTGCAGGGGCCGTGGCAGCTGCGAAGTGTCGAGACGAAAACCGAAGTCCACTACATAGCTGTTGCCGGAGCCCACAGCAGAGGCATCGGCGATCTTCCAGCGCGAAAAACGCTGCAGGGACGCCAGCGCATCGTCCAGGTCGTCGTAGGTCTGGCCCAGGGTCACGCCCAAGCCCCCGCTGGTGATGGGAGAGGGCGATAGGTGCAGGCGCCAGCGGCGGGTCAGCGGCTGGTAGGCCAGGCGGGCATGCCGCGCACTGGTGGCAACTTTCTCGTCGTACCAGTACCAGCGGCTGCGCAGGATCTCGCTCTCAGCCACGAAAAAGAGGGGGATCCCCTTGAGCAGAGCGTCCTCGACCAGGGCTGGCAGCTCGAACTTGACCGTGGCGGACAGGAACACCCCCTCATCGCTGCGGTCCAGCTGCATGTTCTGGATATACGCTGCGCTGGCTTGTGCATGGACGCGGGCCTGGCCCAGGCCCAACCACAACAGCAACGCCACGCCCAGCACACACCAGAACCGCAGTCGTGCGGAAACAGCGTGCCTAGGAGGCAGCAGCTGGCTGTTTGAGTAACAAGGCATAAAAGAAACCGTCGTGGTCACGGGCCCCATTTTCGGGGAGGCCAAGGGCATTGATCCCGTTTTGCGGGATCAAATGGCCAGGTGACGGCAACAGACGTGCATCAGTGTTGTGCGCAAGGAACGTTTGAATCTGCATGTCCCCCTCGGCCTTGAACACCGAACAGGTACTGTAGAGCAGCCGCCCGCCGGGTTTGACGAGAGGCCACAGGGTGGACAGCAGTGCCGCCTGGATGATGGCCAGTTGCGCCACATCGCTGTCGCGCCGCAGCCAGCGCACATCCGGATGCCGCCGCACGATGCCAGAGGCGGTACAAGGCGCATCCAGCAGGATGGCGTCAAAAGGCTGGCTGCCGCAGTGCTGTGGCCACCAGGTCTGTGGCTCGCGGGCGTCGGCGGCCAGCACCGTGACCCGTTCCGGCGACTCCAGCTGCAGCCGCGCAAGATTCTGGTGGATACGCGCGCACCGGGCCGGATCGATGTCCAACGCAGTCACATGCAGGCCCTCGGGCACCATTTCCAGCAGGTGTGCGGTCTTCCCGCCTGGTGCGGCACAGGCGTCCAGCACCCGCAGCGGGCGGCTCAGATCCAGCCCCTTCAGCAGCAGGGGGGCAGCCAGTTGCGCGCCGGCATCCTGCACCGAGACTTCGCCGGCATCGAAGCCCGGGATGTCATGCACAGGTCGGGCACGCTCGAGCAGCAGTCCGCTGTCGCCCACGGGGAATGCCAGGATTCCCTGCGCCTCCAGTCGTTCGAGGTAAGCATCCCTCTGGGTCTTGCGTACATTCACCCGCAGTGCCATGGGGGCCTGCGTGTTGTTGGCCTGCAGGATGTCGCGCCAGCGTTTGGGATGGTCGTGCCGCACGCGCTCGATCCACCAACGGGGATGGTTCCAGGTGGCCATCGGCTCGCCGTCTATCGCGTCCAACATGGCCTCGCGTTCCCGCAGGAAGCGGCGCAGGCAGGCGTTGATGAAGCTGGCCTGCGCCCGGGTAGGTGACTGGCGCTTGGCGGCCTCCACGGTCTGGTCCACCAACGTGAAGGCGTCGTAGACAGGAGCACCCTCCTCTGCCCGATCCCCCTGCCAGGCCAGCGCCAGTGCCGTGCACAGCAGGCTGTCCACTTGCGGCGGCGGGGTACGCTGGGCCAGCTTACGCCGCAGCGCCTCGGCCTTGCCCAGGCTGCGCAGCACATGGAACACCAGCGCCTGGACCCCGGGGCGCAAGGCCTGCTCCACCGGCTCCAGCGCCGTGGTGGCCGATTGCCCTGAACGGATCGCGGTCAGCACCGCAGCGGTGGCCTGGAGTTGCCGCCACAGGGGCACTGGAGTGGAAGGGGAATGTGGGCTGGTCACAAGTTAAGAATCCTGGTTTCGGCAGCAGGGAGGCTCAGAGGCTGAGAGTTCTTTTGAACGGACATGATTGAAGGACTCTCAGCCTTTCAGGGGAGAAGCTGGCGGCCAGACTTCGAACCCTTTGATCATAGTGAACCAGCAGGCCGAAACCCGAAAATGCGGGCCAATACCACGGCTGGAAATTGATTCACGGCAAGGTTGTGCTGGGTGATGGCGTTGTTGAACTGGCTCTGTGCTGCTTCGGCCTGGGTGGCCCACAGATCCCAGCGTTGCTGTTCGGCGGACCTGTCCACATCGCCTTGGCCCAGCGCCTGGGCCCATGCCATGTCCCACACACTGCGCGCAGCCGCCAGGGCGGCGATGGCGTCTCGCTCCAGCGGCCGGGAACGGGCCACGGAAAGAGAAGCCATCAGCTGCGCGGAGGCGGCGGACAGTGCGGTGGTGCAAAAAGGTTCTGGCTCAGCCAGAGGCTCCACCGACTCCCCTGCCACAGGCAGGGGCATTGCAGCGGACAGCAGTTCGACATGCCGCAGCCACTGCGCATCCAGCGCCCCGAACGCCAGCAAGGCCGCTGAGCGCAGGCGCACCAGCCGGTTGTAGGCCCCCACCGCCCAGAACACCAGAACCCCCAGCAGTAACCAGCCCAGCACTGAAGTTGTCAGCACAATGAATTCCTGTTCAAGCCATTTCTCCAGGATTCTGCCGTTTTCGCACACACGAGCCGCCAGAAGAAAACGCCCCGAACCCGGGAACAGGTTCGGGGCGTCAGCACGCCAGAAAAGCGGGCGCCGGTTTATTCGGACGCAGCCGTCGTCTGGTAGTCGTTGCCTTCAGCGTTACCCGCCATCTCCTGGGCTTCCGCATCCGCAATGGCGCGGCGCTCGGCCTCGTCCATCTGGTCCTTGACCTTGCGCGCCTGGTGGTAGGCCATGCCGGTACCGGCCGGGATCAGGCGACCCACGATGACGTTTTCCTTCAGGCCACGCAGCTCGTCGCGCTTGCCCATGATGGCAGCCTCGGTGAGCACGCGGGTGGTTTCCTGGAAGGAAGCCGCCGAGATGAACGAATCAGTGGACAGCGATGCCTTGGTGATACCAAGAAGCACGTTGCTGTAGGTCGCAGGAACCTTGCCCGCAGCCTGCAGAGCCTCATTGGTATTGAGGATCTCGGAGCGTTCGACCTGTTCGCCAGCGATGTAGCTCGACTCGCCAGTGTTCTCGACCACCACACGGCGCAGCATCTGACGAACAATCACTTCGATGTGCTTGTCGTTGATCTTCACGCCCTGCAAGCGGTACACGTCCTGCACTTCATCGACGATGTAGCGCGACAGCTCCTCGATACCCAAGAGGCGCAGGATGTCTTGTGGATCGGCCGGGCCGTCCACAATCGATTCGCCCTTGTTCACCACCTGGCCTTCGTGCACCAGGATGTTCTTTTCCTTAGGAATGAGCTCGTCCCACACCTTGCCATCCGGGTCGGTGATCTGCAGGCGAACCTTGCCTTTGGTTTCCTTGCCGAACGACACAGTACCGGTCATCTCGGCCAGCATGCCCTTGTCCTTCGGCGTACGGGCTTCGAACAGCTCGGCCACACGGGGCAGACCACCGGTAATGTCCCGGGTCTTCTGGCCTTCAACCGGGATACGGGCCAGCACTTCGCCGGGGCCCACATCCTGGCCGTCGCGCACCTGGATCAGGGCGCCGACCTGGAAGCCGATGGTCACCGAATGGTCGGTGCCAGGGATCTTCACTTCGTGGCCCTGGGCGTCGATCAGCTTGACCTGCGGACGCACGATCTTGGCAGCGCCACGGCGCTTCGGGTCGATCACCACCAGCGTGGACAGACCGGTCACATCGTCCACCTGCTTGGCGACCGTCAGACCTTCTTCGACGTTCTCGAACTGCACCTTGCCGGCGAATTCGGTGATGATCGGGCGGGTCAGCGGATCCCAGTTGGCCAGGATGGTGCCGGCCTTGATCTGCTGGTCGGCCTTCACCGTCAGCGTGGCGCCGTACGGCACCTTGTGGCGCTCGCGCTCACGGCCGTGTTCGTCCTGGATGATGATCTCACCAGAACGGGCAATCACCACCAACTCGCCGCGGGTGTTGCTGACATAGCGCATCGTGGCGTTGAAGCCGATCACGCCGTTGGACTTGGCTTCCACGCTGGAGGCGATGGCGGCGCGCGAAGCGGCACCACCGATGTGGAAGGTACGCATGGTCAGCTGCGTGCCGGGTTCACCGATGGACTGGGCAGCGATCACACCGACGGCTTCGCCGCCATTGATCAGGCCACCACGGCCCAGGTCGCGGCCATAGCACTTGGCGCAGATGCCGAAGCGGGTTTCGCAGGTCAGCGCGGTACGCACCTTGACTTCGTCCACACCGGCAGCTTCCAACTCGTCGAGCTGGTCCTCTTCCAGCAAGGTGCCGGCAGGGGCCAGCACGGCGCGGGTTTCGGGGTGCAGCACGTCTTCGGCAGCGGTGCGGCCCAGCACGCGGTCGCGCAGCGATTCGATCACTTCACCGCCCTCGACGATGGCGCGCATCACGGAACCGTTGGTGGTGCCGCAATCCTGCTCGGTCACCACCAGATCCTGCGTCACGTCCACCAGACGGCGGGTCAGGTAACCCGAGTTCGCCGTCTTCAGTGCCGTGTCGGCCAGACCCTTACGGGCACCGTGGGTGGAGATGAAGTACTCCAGCACGTTCAGGCCATCGCGGAAGTTCGCCTTGATCGGCGTTTCGATGATGGAGCCGTCCGGCTTGGCCATCAGGCCGCGCATACCGGCCAGCTGGCGAATCTGGGCAGCGGAACCCCGTGCGCCCGAGTCGGCCATCATGTAGATGGAGTTGAAGGACTCCTGGTCCACTTCTTTGCCGTGGCGGTCGGTGGTCTTCTGTTTGGCCAGCTGGGCCATCATCACCTTGGACACTTCGTCGCCGGCCTTGCCCCAGATGTCCACCACCTTGTTGTAGCGTTCACCGGCGGTGACCAGGCCCGAGGCGTACTGCTGGGCGATTTCCTTCACTTCCTTCTCGGCGCGTTCCAGGATGGCCGGCTTTTCCTTCGGCACCAGCATGTCGTCCACACAGATGGAGATGCCGGACTTGGTGGCCAGACGGAAACCGTTCTGCAGCAGCTTGTCGGCAAACACCACGGTTTCCTTCAAGCCGCACTTGCGGAAGCTGACGTTGATCAGCTTGGAGATTTCCTTCTTCTTCAGCGCCTTGTTGATGTTGCTGAAAGGCAGGCCCTTGGGCAGGATTTCAGACAGCAGGGCGCGACCTGCCGTGGTGTCCACCAGCTTGGTCGAAGGCACCAGTTCACCCGTGGCCTTGTCCTTGCTGTACTCGGTCAGGCGCACGCTGATCTTGGAGGTGAGCTCGACCTCGCCCGCATCCAGCGCACGCTGCACTTCGCCGGTGTCGGAGAAGATCAGACCTTCACCCTTGCCGTTGATCTTCTCGCGGGTGGTGTAGTACAGGCCCAGCACCACGTCCTGCGACGGCACGATGCTTGGTTCGCCGTTAGCGGGGAACAGGATGTTGTTGGACGCCAGCATCAGCGTGCGGGCTTCCATCTGCGCTTCCACCGACAGCGGGACGTGCACGGCCATCTGGTCGCCGTCGAAGTCGGCGTTGAAGGCCGCGCAGACGAGCGGGTGCAGCTGGATCGCCTTGCCTTCGATCAGGATCGGCTCGAAGGCCTGGATGCCCAGACGGTGCAGCGTAGGCGCACGGTTGAGCATCACGGGGTGCTCTTTGATCACCTC
>Ga0208564_1000206_pt1 | contig 56287 bp, 43 predicted proteins | sample AD_UKC073_MetaG_FD_184439 | JGI IMG/M metagenome (GOLD analysis project Ga0208564, IMG submission 184439) | Active sludge microbial communities of municipal wastewater-treating anaerobic digesters from USA - AD_UKC073_MetaG (SPAdes) (version 2) | ecosystem: Engineered > Bioreactor > Anaerobic >... | reverse complement strand
CTGCAGGGTGCCGCCCACGAAGTTGCGATTGACCTGCCCGGCGGCCAGTTCCGAGAGGGTGTAGAACGGCTTGGCCAGATCGATGTCGGGCGTATTGCCGATCGGGATCAGGATGGACGCGCCCTTGATCACGTCCTTGGTCGGATCGAAGGCGACGCCGGCGTTGGCCGTGGGGATCGCGTTGCCGAAGCCGTCGACATAGACATAGCCGCCGTGGCCGGAATAGAGACAGTCGATCGCGACGAAGACCAGTTCATAGTCATGGCCGGAGATCGCGTCGATGTCCTCCACCTTCCAGTCGGTGGTCACGAAGGCGCCGGCCGTGCGGAAGATTGACGAGTTCTGCGCGGTATAGGCGCTGTAGGCGATATTGGTAACGATCGTGTTGGTGGTCTTGTCCACCACCTTGATCACGAACGAAGGGCTGTCGGTCGCATCGTGCGACGGTTCCAGCACGGCGTTCCAGGCATAATAGATCTTGTTGCCGTTGTAGTTCGTGACCGTCTGCATCAGCGCGGTCAGGTCCTTCCTGCCGTACTGGTCGTTGAGGCGCAGCGAGTGGTTGCCGGCGAACACGGTCGGCGTTCCGGTGACCGCGTCGGTCGTCCCGGCGTTCATGATCGTCGCAAGGTTGGCGGGGCCGGTGCAGTAGGTTTCGTCAACCGGCCAGCCGCTGTTCCAATAGCCGCCGCAGGTGGTCCAGCCGCTGGTATCGCCGGTTTCGAAACCGGGGTTGGCAACGCTGCCGACCGACTGGGCCAGTGCGGGCATCGCGGCCGTCGTGGCGAGCAGGGCGGCCAGCATGGCCCCCTGGTGGTGGAACGCGGCGCCGTTCGCGCGGGACTGGTTGCTATGCGACGGTCGGAACATGATTTTTACCCCATGGACAATGGACGCAGATGAACTTCCGCCAGACAGTAATTATCCGCGGAACGCCACCAGCATCGTTCAATTGGTCAATGCGTCATTGACATCGAACAAATGGACTAGGAGCCATGCCATATAGTCGAGGTGAGGCTTCAAAAATTGTAAGAATCCGTCAGTTTCAGGTCTTGATCTGATTTGATAACTATTCGCAAGTCGGGAGGAAGTTGTAGAAACTCGCCACTGAAACTGTAGATTTGCGACATGGACTTGTAAAAACGCGACACGGCAAACTTCGGTGAACGGCCTCGGGACTCCACGGCAAACGGGGCCGGGGGTGACGCCCGACCCCGCATCGATCCCCTGGCCGGCGCCGTGATCAGAACCGGGCGACAACGCCGAAGGATGGGCGGATGCTGTTGAAATTGCCGAAGGTTTCGATCTCCCCGCGCAGTCGCAGTGGAGAGGCGCTGCCGCCCGGTGCCAGTTCGAAACCGGCGCCATAGACCATGTCCTTGTAGGTCCGGTTCGCGGGATCCTGGTCCAGCGTCATCCAGCGGTGGCCGACCTTGCCATAGATCATGCCGCTGTCGCGCATCCGCACGCCCAGGCGCGCCGCGCCGGCATACTCCCAGTCGATGTCGCCGCGCACTCCCTTGCCCACCGTACCTTCGGCGCCCACGAAGAAGCGGCTGCCCAGCGGCACGTTGACCCCCGCCATCAGGTCCGCGATCCCGCCGCGCGGGCCATAGCCCGGAACTCCGGCGTCGTTCGGTTCGCTGTCGTATTCGTGGCGCGATCCCATCAGGGCGACATAGGGTTCCAGCCGGTTGGTGTCCCCATCGTCCTGGGCGAAGGCTGGCGCGGCAAAGGCGCTGGTTATGGCGGAAAGGACCAGCATGATGGTCCGGCGCATAGTCATCGACAAATCCCCTTGGTGCGGAGGTGGGGCCTCCCGGTGTCTGGCCGCACGGTGGCGGCCGGGGTTATGCGTCTGAACCGGCTGCACGTTCCCGCCCGCGCCGCGCCGAACGGGCACGGCGTTGCGCCCCTGCGGTGAAACGAAAAGGCCCCGCCGGATCGCTCCGGCGGGGTCTGTTCATTTGCCCTGTTGGCGTGGCGGCGAGGCTTACTCGTCGCTGGCCTCGGGGTTGAGGTAGTCGCCCGCATCGGCGTCGGTGCCGTGGGTCTCGCCCTCGACCTCGGCCAGCGGATCGACGAACACGGCCGCTTCCGCGCCCTGGGCCAGTTCGGCAGCGTGTTCTTCCTCGGCGCTGTCAGGTGCGATCAGGCTTTCCTGCAGCTTGCGATACGAGGCGCGCAGCGCCGCGTCGCGGCTGGAGGCGGCGACCCGCAGGCGGTTCATGCCCGCGCCGGTCCCGGCGGGGATGAGACGGCCGACGATGACGTTCTCCTTGAGCCCGATCAGCGAGTCCTTCTTGCCCTCGACCGCCGCCTGGGTGAGCACGCGGGTGGTCTCCTGGAACGAGGCGGCCGAGATGAACGAACGGGTCTGCAGCGAAGCCTTGGTGATGCCCAGCAGCACCGGCTTGCCTTCCGCCGGGGCCTGACCTGCGGCCAGCTTGGCGTTGACTTCGTCCATTTCCTCGCGGTCGACCTGTTCGCCGGCCAGCAGCACGGTATCGCCGCCGTTGGTGATCTCGACCTTCTGCAGCATCTGGCGAACGATCACCTCGATGTGCTTGTCGTTGATCTTCACGCCCTGCAAGCGGTAGACTTCCTGGATTTCCGCCACGAGGTATTCCGCCAGCGCTTCGATGCCGAGCACTTCGAGGATTTCGTGCGGGTTGGGCGAGCCCGAGATCAGGTTGTCGCCCTTCTTGACCCAGTCGCCTTCCTGGACGTCGATCACCTTGGACTTGGGGATCAGGTATTCCACCGGATCGCCCTCTTCCGGGATGATCGCGATCTTGCGCTTGGCCTTGTAGTCACGGACGAATTCGATCCGGCCCGAGATCTTGGCGATGACCGAATTGTCCTTCGGAATGCGCGCTTCGAACAGTTCCGCGACGCGCGGCAGACCGCCGGTGATGTCGCGGGTCTTGGCGGCTTCGCGGCTGGCGCGGGCCAGCACGTCACCGGCTTCGACCATCTGTCCGTCCTCGACCGACAGCGCGGTGCCCGGCGCCAGCATGTAGCGCGCGGCCTCGCCCGAGCTTTCGTCGAGCAGGGTCATGCGCGGACGCAGGTCTTCCTTCTTGGAGCGGCTGGTCGAACGGTTCTCGGTCACGACGCGGCTCGACATGCCGGTCGCTTCGTCGGTCTGTTCGGCCATGGTGCGGCCTTCGATCAGGTCCTGGTACTTAACGATACCGGGCTTTTCGGTGATCACCGGCAGAGTGAAGGGATCCCACTCGGCCAGGCGGTCGCCTTCGTTGATGATCGCGCCGTTCTCGTGCAGCAGGTGGGTGCCGTAGGGCACCTTGTGCATCGCGCGCTCGCGCCCTTCGGTGTCCATCACCACGATCTCGCCGTTGCGGGCGAGGCTGAGCCGGCGGCCGCGCTTGTCGGTGATGGTCGGGATGTCGCGATAGACCACGGTGCCGTCGCAGATCGCCTCAAGGTGCGACTGTTCGTTCACCTGCGCCGCACCACCGATGTGGAAGGTACGCATGGTCAGCTGGGTGCCCGGTTCACCGATCGACTGGGCGGCGATGACGCCGACCGCTTCACCGATGTTGACCGGAGTACCGCGGGCCAGGTCGCGGCCATAGCACGTCGCGCAGACGCCCTGTTCGGCTTCGCAGATCAGCGGCGAGCGGATCCGCGCGGCCTGGATTCCGGCAGCCTCGATCACGGCCACGGCCGGTTCGTCGAGCAGGGTGCCCTTGGCAACCAGCACGCTACCGTCCTTGCTCGCGATGTCCTCGGCCAGGGTGCGGCCCAGGATACGCTCGCCCAGGGAGGCGATGGTCGAGCCGCCCTGGACGATCGCCCGCATTTCCAGCGCGCGTTCGGTGCCGCAATCCTCGATCACCACCACGCAGTCCTGCGACACGTCGACCAGGCGGCGGGTCAGGTAACCCGAGTTCGCCGTCTTGAGCGCGGTGTCGGCCAGGCCCTTGCGGGCGCCGTGGGTGGAGTTGAAGTATTCAAGAACGGTCAGACCTTCCTTGAAGTTCGAGATGATCGGGGTCTCGATGATCTCGCCCGAAGGCTTGGCCATCAGCCCGCGCATCCCCGCCAGCTGCTTCATCTGGGTCGGGGAACCACGAGCGCCCGAGTGGCTCATCATGTAGATCGAGTTGACCGGCTTTTCGCGGCCATGCTCGTCCACCGGGGTGGCGCGGATCTCGTCCATCATGGCGTTCGCCACCTGGTCGCCGCAGCGGCTCCAGGCGTCGATCACCTTGTTGTACTTTTCCTGCTGGGTGATCAGGCCGTCCTGGTACTGCTGTTCATAGTCAGCCACCAGTTCCTTGGTCGAATTGACCAGCTCGTCCTTGCTGTCGGGGATGATCATGTCATCCTTGCCGAAGCTGATGCCCGCCTTGAACGCGTGGCGGAAGCCCAGCGCCATGATCGCGTCGGCGAACAGCACCGTGTCCTTCTGGCCGGTGTGGCGATAGACCTCGTCGATCACGTCGCCGATGTCCTTCTTGGTGAGCAGGCGGTTCACCGTCTCGAAGGGCACCTTGTGGCTCTTGGGCAGGCATTCGCCGATCAGCATGCGGCCCGGGGTGGTCTCGAAGCGCTTGAAGTACTGCTGGCCCTGCTCGTCGGTCTGCGGAACGCGCGCGACGATCTTGGAGTGCAGGGTGACGGCCCCGGCGTGAAGCGCCTGGTGCACTTCGGCCATGTCGGCCAGCAGCATGCCTTCGCCCGGCTCGCCGATGCGGTCCATCGACAGGTAGTACAGGCCCAGCACCATGTCCTGCGAAGGCACGATGATCGGCTTGCCGTTGGCGGGCGACAGGATGTTGTTGGTCGACATCATCAGCACGCGGGCTTCCAGCTGGGCTTCCAGCGAAAGCGGCACGTGGACGGCCATCTGGTCGCCGTCGAAGTCGGCGTTGAAGGCCGAGCAGACGAGCGGGTGCAGCTGGATCGCCTTGCCCTCGATCAGCACGGGCTCGAACGCCTGGATGCCAAGGCGGTGGAGCGTCGGCGCGCGGTTGAGCAGCACCGGGTGTTCGCGGATCACTTCATCCAGGATGTCCCAGACTTCCTTGCGCTCCTTCTCGACCCACTTCTTGGCCTGCTTGAGCGTCATCGACAGGCCCTTGGCGTCGAGCCGGGCGTAGATGAACGGCTTGAACAGTTCGAGCGCCATCTTCTTGGGCAGGCCGCACTGGTGCAGCTTGAGCTCAGGCCCGGTCACGATGACCGAACGGCCCGAATAGTCGACGCGCTTGCCGAGCAGGTTCTGGCGGAAGCGGCCCTGCTTGCCCTTGAGCATGTCGGACAGCGACTTGAGCGGACGCTTGTTGGCGCCGGTGATCACGCGGCCGCGGCGGCCGTTGTCGAACAGGGCGTCGACCGCTTCCTGCAGCATGCGCTTTTCGTTGCGGACGATGATGTCCGGCGCGCGCAGTTCGATCAGCCGCTTCAGGCGGTTGTTGCGGTTGATGACGCGGCGGTAGAGGTCGTTGAGGTCCGAGGTCGCGAAGCGGCCACCGTCGAGCGGCACCAACGGGCGCAGTTCGGGCGGGATGACCGGCACGACATCGAGGATCATCCATTCCGGACGGTTGCCCGAATCGATGAACGATTCGACGACCTTCAGGCGCTTGATGATCTTCTTGGGCTTCAGTTCGGACTTGGTCTCGGCCAGTTCCTTGAGCAGGTCTTCCTTTTCCTGCACCAGGTCGAGGCTCATCAGCATGTGCTTGACCGCCTCGGCGCCGATCCCGGCGGAGAACGCGTCCTCGCCGTATTCGTCCTGGTAGTCGTAAAGCTCGTCCTCGTTGAGCAGCTGGTACTTCTCGAGCGGGGTCAGGCCCGGCTCGATCACCACGTAGCTTTCGAAGTAGAGGATGCGCTCAAGCTGCTTGAGCTGCATGTCGAGCAGCAGGCCGATGCGCGAAGGCAGCGACTTCAGGAACCAGATATGCGCGACCGGCGCGGCCAGCTCGATGTGGCCCATGCGCTCGCGGCGGACCTTGGTGACGGTCACTTCGACGCCGCACTTTTCGCAGACGACGCCCTTGTACTTCATGCGCTTGTACTTGCCGCACAGGCACTCGTAGTCCTTCACCGGACCGAAGATGCGGGCGCAGAACAGGCCGTCGCGCTCCGGCTTGAAGGTGCGGTAGTTGATCGTCTCGGGCTTCTTGATCTCGCCGAAGGACCACGAACGGATGCGTTCGGGGCTGGCAAGGCCGATCTGGATCTGGTCGAAGGTTTCGGGCTTCGCCATCTGGTTGGTGAACTTGGTCAGGTCGTTCATTTTTCAGTCCCTTGAAGGGGGGAATGTCTTGGGCGGGGCAGGGGAGGGCGGCGTGGTTGCGCCGCCCGTCCCGCTTACTCCGCTGCCTCCGCGTAATCGTCGTCATCGTCCCCGGCGAGCGAGGACAGCTCGACATTGAGGCCGAGGCTGCGCATTTCCTTGACGAGCACGTTGAAGCTTTCGGGAATGCCGGCCTCGAAAGTGTCGTCGCCCTTGACGATCGCTTCGTAGACCTTGGTGCGGCCGACCACGTCGTCCGACTTCACCGTCAGCATTTCCTGCAGCGTATAGGCCGCGCCGTAGGCCTGGAGCGCCCAGACCTCCATTTCCCCGAAGCGCTGGCCGCCGAACTGGGCCTTGCCGCCCAGCGGCTGCTGGGTGACGAGGGAGTACGGCCCGATCGAACGCGCGTGAATCTTGTCGTCGACCAGGTGGTGCAGCTTGAGCACGTACTTGCAGCCCACGGTGACCTTGCGGTCGAAGGCTTCGCCGGTGCGGCCGTCGAACAGCGTCACCTGGCCCGATTCATCGAGCCCGGCGAGCCGCAGCATGTCGGTCACGTCGGATTCCACCGCGCCGTCGAACACCGGCGAGCCCATCGGCACGCCCGCGCGGACGCTTTCGGCCAGTTCGATGATCGCCTGGTCGCTGCGGCTGGCGAGTTCGGCGGTGTAGGTGCTGCCGTAGACTTCGGTCAGCAGCTCGCGCACCGCTTCGGGCGGCTGGCCAGCCTGCGGGTTGGGGTTCGCTTCGCGCCAGGCGTCCAGCGCGTTGCCGATCTTCTTGCCGAGGCCGCGCGCGGCCCAGCCGAGGTGGGTTTCGAAGATCTGCCCGACGTTCATGCGCGAAGGCACGCCCAGCGGGTTGAGCACGAAGTCGACCGGAGTGCCATCATCGAGGAACGGCATGTCTTCCTGCGGCAGGATGCGGCTGATGATGCCCTTGTTGCCGTGACGGCCGGCCATCTTGTCGCCCGGCTGCAGCTTGCGCTTCACCGCGACGAAGACCTTGACCATCTTGAGCACGCCCGGGGCGAGTTCGTCACCGCGTTCGAGCTTTTCCTTGCGGTCCTCGAACTTCTCCTGGATCGCCTTGACGGTGGCGTCGTACTGCGCCTTCACCGCTTCGAGCTGGCCCTGGACCCGGTCGTCCGCGACGGCGAACTTCCACCATTCGTGCTTCTCGACCGCCTCAAGCTCTTCGGCGGTGATGTCGGCGCCCTTCTTGAAGCCCTTGGGGGCAGCAGCGGCGACCTGGCCGACCAGCATGTCGCGCAGGCGGTTGTAGGTCGCTCGGTTGAGAATGCCGCGTTCGTCCTCGCGGTCCTTGGCGAGGCGTTCGATTTCCTCGTTCTGGATCGCGCGGGTACGGTCGTCGATCTCGATGCCGTGGCGGTTGAACACGCGCACGTCGACGATCGTGCCGGCAACGCCCGGCGGCAGGCGGAGCGAGGTGTCGCGCACGTCGCTGGCCTTTTCGCCGAAGATCGCGCGCAGCAGCTTTTCTTCCGGGGTCATCGGCGATTCACCCTTCGGGGTGATCTTGCCGACCAGGATGTCGCCCGGATGCACTTCCGCGCCGATGTAGACGATGCCCGCCTCGTCGAGGTTGCGGAGCGCCTCCTCGCCGACGTTGGGGATGTCGCGGGTGATGTCTTCAGGCCCAAGCTTGGTGTCGCGGGCCATGACTTCGAACTCCTCGATGTGGATCGAGGTGAAGACGTCTTCCTTGACGATCCGTTCGGAGATCAGGATCGAGTCTTCGTAGTTGTAGCCGTTCCAGGGCATGAACGCGACGAGCACGTTGCGGCCCAGCGCCAGTTCGCCCAGTTCGGTCGAGGGGCCGTCGGCGATGATGTCGCCCGACTTCACCACGTCGCCCACCTTCACCAGCGGACGCTGGTTGATGCAGGTCGACTGGTTGGAGCGTTCGAACTTCTGCAGGCGGTAGATGTCGACGCCCGACTGGCCGGCCTCGATGTCGCCCGCGGCGCGCACGACGATACGGGTGGCGTCGACCTGATCGACGATCCCGCCGCGCAGCGCGGCAATCGCCGCGCCGGAATCGCGGGCCACGGTCTCTTCCATGCCGGTGCCGACGAACGGCGCCTCGGCCTTGACCAGCGGCACCGCCTGGCGCTGCATGTTCGAGCCCATCAGCGCGCGGTTGGCGTCGTCGTTTTCAAGGAACGGGATCAGCGAGGCCGCGACCGAGACGAGCTGCTTGGGGCTGACGTCCATCAGCGTCACGTGATCGCGCGGGGCCATCACGAATTCGCCGGCTTCACGGGCCGAAACCAGTTCCTCGACGAACGAGCCGTCCTCGTTGAGCGCAGCCGAAGCCTGGGCGACGGTGTGCTTCGATTCTTCCATCGCCGAGAGGTAGACGACCTCGCCGGTCACCTTGCCCTCGATCACCTTGCGGTACGGGGTTTCGATGAAGCCGTACTTGTTGACGCGCGCGAAGGTCGACAGCGAGTTGATCAGACCGATGTTCGGGCCTTCCGGCGTTTCGATCGGGCAGATGCGGCCATAGTGGGTCGGGTGGACGTCGCGGACTTCGAAGCCCGCGCGCTCACGCGTCAGACCGCCCGGCCCGAGCGCCGAGACGCGGCGCTTGTGGGTAACTTCCGACAGCGGGTTGGTCTGGTCCATGAACTGCGAGAGCTGGCTCGACCCGAAGAATTCGCGCACCGCGGCAACCGCGGGCTTGGCGTTGATCAGGTCGTTGGGCATCACGGTCGACACGTCGACGCTGCTCATGCGTTCCTTGACCGCGCGTTCCATGCGCAGCAGGCCGACGCGGTACTGGTTTTCCAGCAGTTCGCCGACCGAACGGACGCGGCGGTTGCCGAGGTTGTCGATGTCGTCGACATCGCCCTTGCCGTCCTTCAGGTTCACCAGTTCCTTGACCACGGCGAGGATGTCCTCGGTGCGCAGGGTGGTGATGGTGTCCTCGGCATCGAGGCCCAGGCGCATGTTGAGCTTGACGCGGCCCACGGCCGACAGGTCGTAGCGGTCCGGATCGAAGAACAGGCCGTCGAACAGGGCCTCGGCGGTTTCGCGCGTCGGCGGTTCGCCCGGGCGCATGACGCGGTAGATGTCGGCCAGTGCGTGATCGCGGTCAGGCGCCTTGTCGGCCTTCAGCGTGTTGCGGATCCAGGGGCCGGTGTTGACGTGGTCGATGTCGAGCAGTTCGATCTGGTCGATCCCGGCCTTGTCCAGCGCGTCGAGGTTTTCCGGGGACACTTCGTCGCCAGCCTCGATCCAGATGCGGCCCGTGCTTTCGTCGATCAGGTCGCGCGCGGAATAGCGGCCGAAGATTTCCTCGGTCGGGATCAGCAGTTCGGTCAGGCCGTCCTTTTCCGCCTTGTTGGCGGCGCGCGGGCTGATCTTGGTGCCGGCGGCGAAGATCACTTCGCCCGAATTGGCATCGACGATGTCGAAGGTCGGCTTGTTGCCGCGCCACTGTTCAGCCACGTAGGGCAGGCGCCAGCCGCCGCCCTGGATGTCGCTGGCACCGCGCTTCCAGCTGACGGTCTGGTAGAAGTGCGACAGGATGTCCTCGTCGCCCAGGCCCAGCGCGTGGAGCAGCGCGGTGACCGGCAGCTTGCGCTTGCGGTCGATGCGGACGTTGACGATGTCCTTGGCGTCGAATTCGAAGTCCAGCCACGAACCGCGATAGGGGATCACGCGCGCGGCGAACAGGTACTTGCCCGAGGAGTGGGTCTTGCCGCGGTCATGGTCGAACAGCACGCCCGGCGAACGGTGCATCTGCGACACGATCACGCGTTCGGTGCCGTTGACGATGAAGGTGCCGTTCTCGGTCATGAGCGGCATGTCGCCCATGTAGACGTCCTGCTCCTTGATATCGAGGACCGAACGGGTTTCCGTCTCGGCGTCCACCTCGAACACGATCAGGCGCAGGGTGACCTTCATCGGCGCGGCGAAGGTGATGCCGCGCTGGCGGCATTCGGTCACGTCGTACTTGGGGTCTTCCAGTTCATAGTGGACGAAGTCCAGTTCGCTGGTCCCGGCGAAGTCGCGGATCGGGAAGACCGAGCGCAGCGTCTTTTCCAGGCCCGAGACATAGCCGGTCGCCGGGTTGGACCGCAGGAACTGCTCGTAGCTTTCGCGCTGGACCTCGATCAGGTTCGGCATCTGCACGACTTCGTGGATGTCGCCGAAGATCTTGCGGATGCGCTTCTTCGAGATCGCGCGGGCCGCAGCGCCGCCGGGGGTGAGGGGCTTGGTCGCCATGGGACTGGTCGTGCCTCTTTGCTCTATGCCGGAAAATCCGGCGGAAAAATCTGCCACGCACGGGCGTGATTCCATGCGAACGCGAAAAAGGCCGCATGGCGAACGACTCCCGTTCGGGGAGCCGTAGCCCGCAGCCTTTGCGTCAGTTGGATGACCCGGTGCTTCCTTCCGTGCGCGGCCCCCGCGCATGGGCCGTGCTTGCTCGAAGCATCGAGCGAGGAGGTTCACTAGGCCTGCCCGCCGGTGGAGTCAACCGCCGCGCGGGGCGGTGAGAGCCCGTCCTGCGCCAGGTTCCGCGCGCTTGCGGCAGGGCGCCCCGTCGCCGCGCTCGGCGATCGGGCGTCGCGGCGTGGGACGGGTTTTCCGTATTACAATCAGCCGAATATTGTTTTTCGATATTATCGATTGACGGCATGGCCGACTCGATGTATTGAATATCGATATTGATCTTATCGGAGAACAACCAATGCCCCGCACCAATCCCCTGTTCGCCTTCACTCTTGCCCTTGCTGCCGTGATCGGCCTGTGGGTTCCGACCCTCGCCCCGGTCGAGGCCCGGCCGAGCAACTCGGCCATCGTCCCGGCGCTGGCCTGACGCCGCATCACTCCTGCCTTGCGAAAGGACAAGCCCATGACTGCTTCCAAACGCGATCCGCTGCTGACCATTGCCCGCTGGCTGGTGATCCTGGGCCAGGGCCTGGCCGCGATCGTCGCCGCCGCGGTGATCGTCGCCACTGCGGCGATCCTCGTCGCCCACGAGCAGGTGCTGATCAAGCTTGCCGGCCACACTGCCCAGGCGCCCGGCTGGCAGGTGCTTACCGCGATTGCGCTCATCCTGATGCTCGTCGCGGCGATGGCGGCGATGGCCTTCGTCTGGCTGCGTCAGCTGCGCCGGATCATCGACAGCGTGGCGCTGGGGGATCCCTTCGTGCCTGAAAACGCCGAGCGCCTGCAGGCGATGGGTTGGCTGACCGTGGGGATCGAGCTTACCGCCATTCCCGTCGGCGGCATCGGCAGCTGGATCACCAGCGTGGTCGACGATGCGACCAGCGACTTCACCATATCGCCGGGCGGAGTGCTGCTGGCCATCGTCCTGTTCATCCTGGCCCGCGTGTTCCGCGAAGGCACCCGCATGCGCGGCGAACTGGAAGGAACCGTGTGATGCCCATCTTCGTGAAACTGGACGACCTGCTCCACGAACGCCGCATGACCCTGACCGAACTGGCCGAACGGGTCGACATTACCCTCGCCAACCTGTCGATCCTCAAGACCGGCAAGGCCAAGGCGATCCGCTTCTCGACGCTGGAGGCGATCTGCGAGGTGCTGGAATGCCAGCCGGGAGACCTGCTGGGTTACAAGGGGGAGTAGGTTGCTCTCCGCCTCAAGCCGGTGCGGGCAGGGCCAGCCGGGCCAGGACAGGCGGATCGCGAGTCTTTGTTGGGTGCGCCAACTGCATCCGCAGTTGGCTTGCAACACCGGCCCGCTCCCCCGGCCCGAGTCCTTTGTTGGGGTGCGCCATCGACATCCGTCAATGGCTTGCAACACCAGCCCGCTCCCCCTGCCCGACCACCCATTTGTGGTACCCTGTGGGTGGTCGGGCAGGGGGAGCGGGCCGGTGTTGCAAAGGAAGCCCGGACGGGCTTCCCGCACCGCCGTCAGGCGGACAAAGACCTCCGCCGCAGCATGAATTTGCGGCCTGCGGCCTTGGTGCGCCTTTGCAAAGTTACCCTGACAACACCCTCATTGGATTGACAGATGATTTCATTGCATGGCAATTCATCAGAGTGATGCGCAACAATGACTTCATAATTTACGGGCTAATCGCCCAATCGGTGAGGATTTATCATGAATATAGAGAATGAGCATGAATTGAAATTGCTGAAATTAGGAATTAAATTAGGAATATAATCGGTTGTTTCAACATTGCCTAGCAAAATTATTCGCCCTTCAGGCAGGAATTTTGGCGGAGGCGATGAATATGCTGACGAAGATTCCGGATATAATGAGGCAGTAATGGACTTCAAAGACTCAATTAGTCGATTGGATCCAGAAAAAATTGCAAAATCATACTTGAAAACATTCTGATACGACCAGCGCACGCCCCTCCGCGTTTGGTCATGTAGACCCGCGTCGAGGTGCCCGTCTGGACCTTGCGGCGGTGGCCGGCGCCGCGCTCGATATAGGCGCCGCAAAGACAACAATCTGGCATTGATGCCCCCAGTAATCTGCTGGAAACGGGGCTTCGTAGAGTATACTCCGTGGTTGTAAAGTCGACGCCACTGCCATGTGCGGGCCATGGCGCTGACTCTTCCCGCACCGCCGTCTGGCGGTAAATGAAAAAGACCGGCGCTTTCCCCCCGAAAAGCGCCGGTCTTCCATGTGCCCCCCAAGGGGTGTTCGCAAATAAAGCGTGTTCAGAAAATGCCGGGCACCAGCCGCCAGCGGACCTTGGCCATGTAGTCGCGGTAGGCGGGGTCCTGGCTCAGCAGGCGTTCCTCGGCCAGCAGGCGCAGGATCTGGGCCCACCAGCCGATCGCATAGACCGCCAGGTTGAGCAGCGAGGGCATCAGCATCAGGATGCCGACGTGGACGAACAGGTAACCCGCATACATCGGGTGGCGCACGAAGCGGTACATCCCGTCGCTCTTGATCCCGCGGTTGGCCGGGGCAATGCCGAAGCTGCGACGCAGGAACAGCTTGGCCGCGATCTGCACCACGTTGCCGAACACCACCAGACCCACGGCCAGCGGGATCAGCGCGGTCCAGGTGTTGGGCGCGGGCATGATCAGCAGCGGCGCGTAGGTGGCGGTGATCGCCAGCAGCCAGTCACCCAGCCGCAGCGAGATCCGGTTCGTCGGGCGGCGCAGCAGCACGAAGATCACCACCGAGGTTTCGGCCACCATCACCAGCGGCGCAAAGGGATTGCTGGCCACGTAGACGCGGTGCGCCAGCAGCGCCCACAGGGTAACGATCGCGATCTGCTCCAGCCGGTCGAGCCGGGCAGGCGTGAGCCAGCGGGGCAGGGCGGGGGCGGTCGTGGCGGCTGGCGTGGTGGCTGGCGCGGTGGCGGTCTGTTCGGTCATGCCCCCTTGCTTCGCAGCAGATGGTTAACATGCCCCTAAGCGTGCGTGCGGCCGGCACTGCCGGCGCCGGACGCTTGACTCACGCCCCCGCGCTGCTAATGGGCGCCGCTGAAAGGCGGCTCGTCCGCCGTTCACCGTCCGAGACAGTTGGTGGGGGCTTCCCCCTTAATTTCCAGCCTAGACGGGGACAGAGACTTTCCGGCCCGCGCCCTGCGCTGGCCCGGTCTGGCGTTTTACGCCCTCCTTCCCCTTCGAACGGACTCGCCCGTGGCCATTCGTGGCCACGGACAAACGTAGCCGGCCGCCAGGGGTTCGCCCCGAAGCGGTCATTTGTGAAGGAGTAAGGCATGGATCGTTCGCAGAAAGCCGATTCGGTCGCCCAGCTCAACGCGACCTTCAACGAGGCGGGCGTGGTGGTCATCACCCGCAACCTCGGCCTCACGGTGGCCCAGTCCACCGTGCTGCGCGGCAAGGTGCGTGAAGTTGGCGCATCGTACAAGGTTGCGAAGAACAGTCTGGCCAAGCTTGCTATCAAGGACACGGCCTACGAGGGCGTCGGTGAATTTCTCACCGGCCCCACCGCGATCGCCACTTCGGTCGATCCGGTTGCCGCCGCCAAGGCGGTCGTGGAATTCGCCAAGACGAACGACAAGCTCGAAATCGTCGGCGGAGCCATGGGCGGCATGGTTCTGAACGCGGACGGGATCAAGGCACTCGCCTCGATGCCTTCGCTGGACGAACTGCGCGGTACGCTCATCGGCCTGGTCCAGGCTCCGGCCACGAAGATCGCCCAGCTCACCACCGCTCCGGCGGCGAAGCTGGCCCGCGTCTTCGGCGCCTACGCCAAGGAAGCTGCATAAGACTGTTCCCACGATTTACCGGAGCGGGTTCCCGTTCCGGCCATCAATTCAGGAGTGAAACATCATGGCCGATATCGCCAAGCTGGTTGAAGAACTTTCGAAGCTGACCGTCCTCGAGGCGGCTGACCTCGCCAAGGCCCTCGAAGAAGCGTGGGGCGTTTCCGCCGCCGCTGCCGTCGCGGTTGCCGCTGCTCCCGCCGCTGCTGCCGAAGCCGCTGAAGAGCAGACCGAATTCGACGTCATCCTGACCGGTGACGGCGGCAACAAGATCGCCGTCATCAAGGAAGTCCGCGCGATCACCTCGCTCGGCCTGACCGAAGCCAAGGCGCTGGTCGAAGCCGCTCCGAAGGCGATCAAGGAAGGTGTCAACAAGGCTGAAGCCGAAGACATCAAGGCCAAGATCACTGCCGCTGGCGGCACCGTCGAAATCAAGTAATTTCGACCGATCTTCGCAAGATCAGGGAAAGGGCGGCTCCGCTGGGGCCGCCCTTTTTCGTTGCCTGCCCCGGCTGGACATGCTGCGGGCGGAGGTCAGATGGCCCAGGGCGCAATCCCACCCCGCTGGCCTGATCGCTTCGCTCCAGCCAATCGCCGGAATGACCTGTTCCAGGCACAGCCTCCAAAGACCCGACGTCATCCTGAACTTGTTTGTGCAGGCAGGATCCATCGTGAATTTTGCCCTGAGGTCGAGGCGCAGGAAAACCGCGCCGCCGCTCTGGCAACGGAGAGGTGCAGGATTTGCGGCGCGTTGGATGCTGAAACAAGTTCAGCAAGACGGACTCTCCGGCGATCTGAGCTGGTCTGGGTCGGGGGTAGGCATTCGCAGCCTCCCCATCCAATCCCGCTTACTTCAGCGTCTTGAGGTACGCGATGATTTCCTGGCGCTTCGCCGGGTCGGACATGCCGGGATAGGTCATCTTGGTGCCGGGCACCAGCTTCATCGGCGCGGTTAGGTACTTGTCGAGGGTCGCCTCGTCCCAGGTCAGGCCGGCGTTCTTCATCGCGTCGCTGAAGACATAGCCCGGGATATCGCCCGACTTGGTGCCGAAGACGCCGGCCAGGCTGGGCCCGACGCCGTGCTTGCCGGGTTCGACCGAGTGGCAGGCGGCGCACTGGGCGAAGGCTGCGGGCTTGCCATCGGCGGCGGCGGTGGTGGGTGTGGCGGCGGGAGCCGCAGGGGCGGCGGTATCGGGTGCGGCGGTGTCGGCTGCCTTGTCTTCGGGAGATCCGCAGGCCGCGAGGCCCAGCGCCAGGGTGAGAGCAGCGAAAGTCTTGCCGGCAATCTTCATGAACATTCCCTCCTGATCCGCGAAACCCCCTTGGGCGGAAGCGGTTCCCCGCTACCTAACACCTAGGTCGGCCGAGCCAAGCCGGGAAAGTGCGTTTGCTGCACGCGCCGTTGCAGGAAATACACGTCCGGCGCACGCCTTCTCGGCCTTCCCCGGTTTTCGCTTCCCCGCGCCGCGGCCGCGCCCTATCGCGGGCGGCTGATGTCCGAACAGACCGTCCCTTCCCCGATGCGCACCGAACTGGGCGCCACCCTGCGGCTCGCGGCGCCGCTGGCGGCTGCCAACCTGCTGCAGATGCTGGTCTATGCGATCGACGTGATCTTCGTTGCCCGGCTGGGCGAGCAGGCGCTGGCTGCTGCCAGCCTTGCGACCACGCTGTTCGGGCTGATGATGTGGTGCACGATCGGCCTGACCGGAGCCTGCGCTCCGCTGATCGCGGCGGAACTGGGCCGCCGCGCCCATGCCGTGCGCGAAGTGCGCCGCTCGGTGCGCATGGCAATGTGGCTGGCGGTCGGGGTGGGCCTCATCGCCATGCTGGTTTCCGCCCAGGGCGAGGCGGTGCTGCTGCTGACCGGGCAGGACAAGGAGGTCGCGCGGCTGGCGGGCGAGTTCCTGGCGATCCTGCTGTGGGCGACCGTGCCCAACATCATCGCCGGCGTGCTGCGCAATTTCGTCTCGGCCATGGGCCGTCCGGTCTTTGCCACCGCGATCACGGGCCTTGCGATCCTGGTCAACGCGCTGGGCAACTACATGTTCGTGTTCGGAAACTTCGGCGCACCGGCGATGGGGCTGGACGGGTCGGCGGTGTCGAGCGTGATCACGGCCTGCATCATGCTGGCGGCCTATGTCGCGGCGATCCAGGCCGACCGGCGGCTGCGGCGCTACCACGTGTTCGGGCGCTGGTGGCGTCCGGAATGGACGCGCCTGCGCGATCTGGTCCGCATCGGCCTGCCGATCGCGCTGATCATCCTGGCGGAAGGCGGGCTGTTTTCCAGCGCGGCCTTCCTGATGGGGCTGATCGGACAGGCGGAACTGGCCGGGCACACGGTCGCCCTGCAGGTCGCGGCCATCGCCTTCCAGATTCCCTTCGGCATCGGCCAGGCGGCGACGATCCGGGTCGGCTATCACTTTGGCGCAGGGGACCATGCGGCGGTCGGCCGCGCGGGGCGCGCGGCGCTGATCATGGCGGTGGGATACATGGTGCTGCCCGCCGGCGTGATGATCCTGGCGCCCAGGTGGGTGCTGGGGCTCTATGTCGATCCCGATGCGCCGAAGAACGCGGCGATGGTCGCCTTTGCGGTGCAGTATCTGGCGATCGGCGCGGCCTTCCAGCTGTTCGACGGGGTGCAGGCGGTGCTGGCGGGCGCGCTGCGCGGCCTGCAGGACACCCGCGTGCCGATGCTGCTGGCACTGGGCGGCTACTGGCTGGGCGGCTTCACGATCTCGGCGTGGCTGGGGCTATTCACGCCGCTCGCCGGGCTTGGCGTGTGGATCGGCCTGGCGGTAGGGCTGGTGGCGGTCGCCGTCATGCTGCTGCGGCGCTGGCACCGGCGCGAGGCGCTGGGGCTGGTCGGCGCCTGATAGGCGGCAGGCGCCTTTCGGCGCTGGCGATTTTTTCTCCCAGGCCTGCCTTGACGGCGGATGAACCCCCACCCATATGCGCCCTGCTGGCACTCTCCGTGGGGGAGTGCCAAGACATTTCAACTTTCATGTAGAGAGGAAATCCACATGAGCTTCCGTCCCCTGCACGACCGTGTGCTGGTTCGCCGCGTCGAGGCCGAAGAAAAGACTGCCGGCGGCATCATCATCCCCGACAGCGCCAAGGAAAAGCCGGCCGAAGGCGAAATCGTCTCGGTGGGCGAAGGCGCCCGTGACGAAGACGGCGACCGCATCCCGCTGGACGTCAAGGTGGGCGACCGCGTGCTGTTCGGCAAGTGGTCGGGCACCGAAGTCAAGGTCGGCGGCGAAGACCTGCTGATCATGAAGGAATCGGACATCCTCGGGATCATCGGCTAAGCGCCCTGAGCTCCCCGGCTCTGGACCTTGTCCAGAGTGTCCATACCCCAGTTCAACCGATTGATTTGAAAGGACAGCAACATGGCTGCCAAGGACGTGAAATTCGGCCGCGACGCGCGTGAGCGCATTCTCGCCGGCGTCGACATCCTCGCCAACGCGGTGAAGGTTACCCTGGGCCCCAAGGGCCGCAACGTCGTGATCGACAAGAGCTTCGGCGCGCCGCGCATCACCAAGGACGGCGTTTCCGTCGCCAAGGAAATCGAACTCAAGGACAAGTTCGAGAACATGGGCGCCCAGATGCTGCGCGAAGTCGCCAGCAAGGCCAACGACGCTGCCGGTGACGGCACCACCACCGCCACCGTGCTGGCCCAGGCGATCGTGCGCGAAGGCATGACGGCGGTTGCCGCCGGCATGAACCCGATGGACCTCAAGCGCGGCATCGACATCGCCGTCGGCAAGGTCGTCGAGAACCTCAAGACCCGTTCGACCGCCGTTGCCGGTTCGGCCGAAATCGCCCAGGTCGGCATCATCTCGGCCAACGGTGACCGTGAAGTCGGCGAAAAGATCGCCGAAGCCATGGAAAAGGTCGGCAAGGAAGGCGTGATCACCGTGGAAGAGGCCAAGGGCCTCGAATTCGAACTCGATGTCGTCGAAGGCATGCAGTTCGACCGCGGCTACCTCTCGCCCTACTTCATCACCAACCCGGAGAAGATGACGGTCGAGCTGGAAAACCCCTACATCCTGATCCACGAGAAGAAGCTGTCGTCGCTCCAGGCGATGCTGCCGATCCTCGAGGCCGTGGTGCAGTCGGGCCGTCCGCTGCTGATCATCGCCGAGGACATCGAAGGCGAGGCCCTGGCCACCCTGGTGGTCAACAAGCTGCGTGGCGGCCTGAAGATCGCCGCCGTCAAGGCTCCGGGCTTCGGCGATCGCCGCAAGGCCATGCTGCAGGACATCGCGATCCTGACCCAGGGCGAGATGATCAGCGAAGACCTGGGCATCAAGCTCGAATCGGTCACGCTCGGCATGCTCGGCCAGGCCAAGAAGATCACCATCGACAAGGACAACACCACCATCGTCGATGGCGCCGGTTCGGCTGACGACATCAAGGCCCGGGTCGAACAGATCCGCGCCCAGATCGAAGTCACAACCAGCGACTATGATCGCGAAAAGCTCCAGGAACGCCTGGCCAAACTGGCTGGCGGCGTGGCCGTGATCAAGGTCGGCGGCGCCACCGAAGTCGAGGTGAAGGAACGCAAGGATCGCGTCGACGACGCGCTCCACGCGACCCGCGCCGCGGTTGAGGAAGGCATCGTCCCCGGCGGCGGCACCGCGCTGCTCTATGCCACCAAGGCCCTTGATGGCCTGAAGGGCGCCAACGACGAGCAGACCAAGGGTATCGACATCGTGCGCCGCGCGATCCAGACCCCGCTGCGCCAGATCGCCGCGAACGCCGGCCATGATGGCGCCGTGGTTGCCGGCAACCTGCTGCGCGAAAACGACGAGAACATGGGCTTCAACGCCGCGACCGACGTTTACGAGAACCTGAAGGCTGCCGGCGTGATCGACCCGACCAAGGTCGTGCGTACCGCGCTGCAGGACGCTGCCTCGGTCGCCGGCCTGCTGATCACCACCGAAGCGGCGATCAGCGAAAAGCCCGACGACAAGCCCGCGATGCCCCCGATGGGTGGCGGCATGGGCGGCATGGGCGGGATGGACTTCTAAGTCCACGCGCGCTGCCACAATGCACGATGGGGCCGGGGGAGCGATCCTCCGGCCCCTTTCGCGTCCGCGCTCCGCGCTTGACAGCCGGATCGGGCAGAGGCCCCGTCTATTGCGCCCCAATTAAGCATTTCCCCGCAGAAACCCGTCGCTTCACCGCTCGCCAATTGAGCGGCGGCCCGGACTTGGCCAGAAAGGTTATACATTTCTAAACCACGATTGGGCTATTGCGCGCTGTGATGACGGGACTTCTCACGCGACTGATCGGCTCGCTGGCACTGGCCGGCGCCCTTGCGGCTCCTGCTGCGGCCCGGGCGGATTCGCTCGATACCGCATTCGACCGGACCTTCGGCACCGAACTGCGCGCTCCGCCCGAAGTGGTCTCCACGGTCCGGCCGTGGGCTCCCACGCCTTCGGCCTCGGCCCCTTCGGTCGATGTCTATGGCGGCGGGCTAGAAGCGCAGCTGGCCACCTATGCCGATGCCGGGCAGGGCCGGATCGGCGTCGCCGCGCTCGATCTCGCTTCGGGGCGCATGGTTTCGGTGCTGGGCGACCAGCCGTTCCCGATGGCCTCGACCAGCAAGATCGCGATTGTCGCCACCTATCTCGACGGGGTGGATCGTGGCCGCTGGAAGCTCTCGGACCAGTTTCCGCTGATGGTGCCGGTGCGTTCGGCCAGGTTTTCCTCGGCCGTGGCCCCGGTGCGACCCGGCCAGCAGATGTCCGCGCAGAGCCTGATCGAACTGGCCATCACCCGCAGCGACAACGCGGCGACCGACGCCCTGCTGGCTGCGGTCGGCGGACCGGCTGCGGTCAATCGCTGGATGCGCTCCGCCGGGCTCAAGGGCCTGCGGCTTGACCGTGACATCGCCACCCTGGTGCGCGACGACGGGGAGCACGATCCCGCCCGCACGGTCGACCTTCGCGACAGCGCGACGCCGGTTGCCATGGTCCAGCTGCTGTCCGGGCTCTACCAGGGCCGCTGGCTCAGCGCGCAGAGCCGCGCCGTGCTGATCGGGGCGATGGAGCGCTGCGTGACCGGCAAGAACCGGATGCGCGCCCTGCTTCCGACCGATGCCCGCGTGGCCCACAAGACGGGCACGCTGAACAACACCGCCAGCGATGTGGGGATCATCAACACCCCCGACGGGCGGGCGATCGCCGTGGCGATCTACGTCACCGGACAGGGCGGCAAGGCCAACCGCGCCGCGCGGATCGCCTCGATCGCGCGGGTGGTCTATGATGGCTACCTCACCGAAAGCTCCAGCCTGCGCCGCACCGCGTCGCGCTGAATGACGACGCGCTGATTGAACCCGGGACGATTGAACCCGGGGGAAGGGCGCCCCATATCGGCGCAATGGACGAACAGCCCCAGCCGCTGCGCAAGCGCGGTCACCCCCATGCCCTCGCCGCGCGTGAGCGCAAGCGGGCCGAAGCCGCCGCAATCGGGCTCGACCCCGTCTATATCGATGCCTTCGTCGAAACCTTCTATGCCTCGATCCGCGAGGACGAACTGCTCGGCCCGATCTTTGCCGCGCGGATTGCCGACTGGGGGCCGCACCTGGCACGGATGAAGGCCTTCTGGCGCGGCGTCCTGCTCAACAGCGGCGAATATACCGGCAATCCCATGCGGATGCACGTGGCGATCCCCGGGCTGGAGGAGCGCCACTTTGCCCATTGGCTGGAGCTGTTCTACGCCGCGCTCACCAGGCTGGACAGGCAAGGCGAGGCCGCGCGCGCGGTTGGCGCCAAGGCGCGGATGATCGCCGACAGCCTGCTCACCGGGATCGAGATGCAGCGCGGCGGCGGCATCGCCGCCATGCGCAGTGGCGACAGGCTGCCGCATTTCGCCAACTGAAGCCCTCCCTCTTGAGGGGGAGGGCCCGGAGGGGGTGTTTGAACGCCTGCGCCCAGCCCCCACCCCCGGCCCCTCCCCGCCGTGGAGGGGAGCAGGAAGGAGGGAAGCTTCCGCGCCCTACTTGGCGAACAGCGCCTTGCGCGGGCCGAGGTAGCCGAACAGGTAGGCACCCACCTTGCGCATCTGGATTTCCTCCGCGCCCTCGGTGATCCGGTAGCGGCGGTGGTGGCGATAGATGTGTTCGAACGGCTTGTGGCGCGAATAGCCAATCCCGCCATGCACCTGCATCGCCCGGTCGGCGGCTTCGCAGACCAGCCGGTTGGCGTAGTAGTTGCACATCGAGATCTTGTCGGACAGCTTGTGCTCGATCTCCTTGTGCTCCAGCTGGTCCATTTCCCAGGCGGTCTTGTAGATCAGCGTGCGCAGCATCTCGCACTGGGTGGCCAGTTCCACCAGCGGGAACTGGATGCCCTGGTTGCGGGCGAGTTCAGCACCGAACGGCTTGCGTTCGCGCGCGTACTTGACCGATTCTTCGACGCAATAGGTCGCCGCGCCCAGCGAACTGGCCGCCTGGCGGATGCGGTTCTGGTGGACGAAGCTCTGCGCGATCGAGAGGCCGCCGTCGACCGGGCCGAGGACCGCGCTTTCCGGCACCCAGCAATTTTCGAAATGCATCCGCGGGTGATCGGTGGGCATGTTGAAGGTCCACAGGTACTCGTCAACCACCATGCCGGGGTTGTCGATCGGCACCAGCAGGCAGGTGATGCCCTTGGCATCGCCATCCTTGCCGGAAGTGCGGCAGAAGGCGGCGCAGTGGGTGGCATGGTGCATGCCGGTGATCCACATCTTCTCGCCGTCGATCCGCCAGCCGGGAACGCCGTCGCGGGTCTCGCGGACCGCGCGGGTTTCCATGTGGGTCGCGTCAGAGCCGTGGTGCGGCTCGGTCAGGCCGAAGGCGACGCGGCGGTTGCGCTCGAACCCGCCGGTGATGAATTCGCGCTGCTGCTCCTCGGTGCCGAAATGTTCGAACATGTTGACGAAGGGGAAGTTCCCGACGATCGAATGTTCGTTCTGCAGATCGTTGTGCAGCCCCAGCCCCATCGCGGCGAAGCGGTCGCGGATCACTGCCATCCACAGGTTGGAACCATCCTTGCCGCCGTACTTCTTGGGCGCGGAAAAACGCCAGTGACCGGCCTTGTCGGCCAGCTTCTGGGCCTCGCCCAGCAGGGCTTCCCATTCCTTGCGCGGCAGGCCGCCATTGTCGAAATCGGTGCGCGCCCATTCGCGGCGGTGGTCGAAGAAGCGGATGTTGTCATCGCGCTGCTCGACCGGGCGGATCTCCGCCTCGATGAATGCCTCAAGCTCGGCAAGATAGGCGACGAGGTCCCGGGGGAGCGCAAAATCCATCTCAGTTTCCTTCCCATTGAGCGCGGGCCAGGGCCAGCGCCGGATATTTCGGCATGTCGGCAGAGAGCTTGTCGAGCGCGGCGCGGCGCAGGCGCGCAAGCAGGCCGGGCGTGGCCAGATCGGCCCGGCCCGCCAGCAGGTCGGCGGCCAGTGCCGCGTCGGTCGCCACTGGACGCTGCACGATCTCGCGCGCGACGATCCCCAGCGCGTTGCGCGCAACCGCCAGGTTGAACTTGCTGCGCCCGCTGACCAGCGGCTTGATTTCGGCGTTCAGCCATTCGGAAATCGCGGTCAGCACCTCCGCGCCGCTCGGCTCCCCCCGCCCATCGGCTAGCGGCTCGGGCGAGGGGGGCAGGGGGCGGCTGCGCTCGGCCTCCGGGGCGAGGTCTTCCAGCAGCATCAGCAGGTCAAGTTCCTGCTCGCTCGTGCGGCGGGCGACCACCACGCGTTCGAGCGAACGGTCGAGATGGTCGCGCCAGGTGTTGCCCATCTGCAGGCAGCCCAGTGCCCACCAGAAGGTGCGGTAGACCAGCCAGAAGCGGAAGCGGACCGGATCGAAGGCCTCGCCCCCCGCCTTGGCATAGGCCTGCGCCAGCGCCTCGACCGAGCCGAGGCCATAGGCCGGGCGGTCGGGCCGGGAAAAGCGCCAGACGGTCATGCAGCCATAGGCCAGATCCTCGTGCGGATCGCCGAAGTGGGCCAGTTCCCAGTCAAGCACGCCAGTCAGGCGGCCCTGTTCGACCAGCAGGTTGCCGAGCCTGAAATCGCCGTGCACCAACCGTGGCGGCACGGGCGCGGGAATGTTCGCCTCCAGCCAGCGCAGCGCAAGGGCGAGGACCGGGCGGTCGCCGCCATATTCCAGGAAGCGGCGGCGCAGGTCCGCCAGCGCTTCGGCGGTGACCATGGTCGGCAGGCCGGCGACTTCGGCCGGATCGATCGCATGGGTGGCGGCAAGTTCGCGGCCGATGTCAGCGACCAGAGGCGCGGGATCGGCTGCGGCGAGAATCTCTGCGGGATTGGCCGTGCCGGGCAGGGCCTCCATCACAAAGCCCGCGCCGATGCCGTCCGCCTCGATCAGCTCCACGATCACGCGCGGCGCGGTCACTCCGGCGGCCTGCGCGGCGCGGATCAGACCTGCTTCGATCCCCATGTCAATCGCCCGGCCGCCCACCAGCGCGAGACCGCCGGGCGAGCGGCGCAGGACATAGGCGCCCTCGCCGGCGCGGAACAGCCAGGACTCCATGTTGGCCCCGCCGGACAACCGTTCCAGCCCCTGCGGCTCGGGTAGCCCGACGCGGGCGAGGGCTGCGGCCAGTCCTTCGGGCAGGGAACGGTTCAAGTCCTTTGGCTCCTCTCCGGGCGGCTCGGGCCGCTCTCATGCCAAGGATTAATCGAACGATTAAACGAGATCAAGGACAAGCGCGGGGGCGTGGCGCGAGCAGGGCGAAAAAGTCAGCCAGATTGACGGATTTTACGGCGGGGTGATGGCTGGTTTGCCTGACGGCCAATCGCCGAGCCTTCAGTTATGCATACCCGGTTCGCAATGAGGAAAATCGAGGAAGGGTGTCGCACCCAACCTGCGCACACTCCGGGCAGGCAAAAGAAAAGGGGCGCAAAGGTTGCCCTTCGCGCCCCGATTCTTTGCCGTGCGGCGAAGATTACATCTTCTTGGCAGCGTCCGAAGCGGCAGCAGCAGCAGCGTCGGCAGCGCCCGAAGCGGCGGCAGCGGCGTCGGTGGCGGCGCCCGAAGCGGCGGCAGCGGCGTCGGTGGCGGCAGCAGCAGCGTCGGTGGCGGCTTCAGTGGCGGTCGCGGCAGCGTCGGTGGCGGCGTCCGAAGCGGTGGCAGCGGCGTCTTCAGCCTTTTCCGACGAGCAGGCCGAGAGAGCGAGAGCGGCGCCGGCAGCGGCAGCGGCGAGAACGATCTTGCGCATGAATGGTATTCCTTGAACAGCGAGTGGACCACGCGCGGCAGAGATGCGGAAAGCATTCCAGCCGAACGGAAAGCCTACCTTATCGGTAGACTTCGCGATGACAATTAGTCGCCTTCGTTTGGCGATGCAAGCGATTGTCGCATTGCGGATAAAAGCTTGTGGATTTCCATGCGTTTTGGCCATGCCTGCACAGGCCGGACTGGCGCAAGCGCGGCACGCTTGGTCGCATGGCCGCCCCGATTCGCCCGCACCGGCGTGGCTCGGGTGTGGCTTACGCTGCGCGCCCGCGTCTGCTAGCCATGGCAGATGGACCCCAAGCAGCATCTCTATCTGGTCGACGGATCGGCCTATATCTTCCGCGCCTATCACCGCCTGCCGCCGCTGACCAATCCGCAGGGCACGCCGGTCGGCGCGGTCTATGGCTATACCACCATGCTGTGGAAGCTGGCGGACGACCTCAACAAGGCCGACGGGCCGACCCACCTGGCGGTGGTGTTGGACGCCTCGGGCAAGAGCTTTCGCAACGAGATCTACGATGCCTACAAGGCCAACCGCCCGCCGCCGCCCGAAGACCTGAAGCCCCAGTTCCCGCTGATTCGCGATGCCACCCGCGCCTTCAGCCTGCCCTGCATCGAGGAGATGGGGCTGGAAGCGGACGACATCATCGCCTCCTACGCCCGGGCCGCCTGCGCGCGGGGCTGGGACGTGACCATCGTTTCCTCCGACAAGGACCTGATGCAGCTGGTCGGCCCCTGCGGGGAAGGCCGGATTGACATGCTCGACACGATGAAGAACCTGCGTATCGGCGTTCCCGAGGTGGAGGAAAAGTTCGGCGTGGCGCCGGAACTGGTCGGCGACGTGCTGGCGCTGATGGGGGATTCGGTCGACAACGTGCCGGGCATTCGCGGCATCGGCCCCAAGACCGCGACCAAGCTGATCCAGGAACACGGCGGGCTTGAGGCCGCGCTGGCCGCCGCGCCCGCGATGAAGCCGTCCAAGCTGCGCGACAACCTGATCGAGCATGCGGAGATGGCGCGGCTCAGCCGGGTGCTGGTGCAGCTGAAGGAAGACGCGCCGCTGCCCGCGCCGCTCGACGATTTCAAGCTGGACGCGATCCCGCCCGAGCCGCTGTCCGCCTTCCTTGAGGAACATGGCTTCTTCAGCCTGCTCAAGCGGTTGGGCGACGGGCGCGGCAGCCCGGAACGCAAGGTCCAGCTGAACCCCGCCAAGGTGGTGACGCCGGGCGCGGCCGCTCCGGTCGAGGGCGCGCGCCAGCCGCTCCCCGCATTGCCGCCGATCGACCGCAGCCTTTACGCCTGCGTCCAGACCGAGGATGCGCTGCAGGAGTGGATCGAGCGCGCCTTCGCCGCGCGGCTGGTGGCTTTCGATACCGAAACCAGCTCGCTCGACGCGATGAAGGCGGACCTCGCCGGGGTCAGCCTGGCGCTGGGGCCGGGGCAGGCCTGCTACATTCCGCTGGGTCACGGCGGGATCGACATGTTCGCGGAACGCCCGGCGCAGGTCGACAAGGCCCGCGCGCTCGCCCTGCTGAAGCCGCTGCTGGAAAGCGATGCGGTGCTGAAAGTGGGCCAGAACGCCAAGTACGACATCACCATCTTCGCCCGCCACGGCATCGCGGTTGCCCCGGTCGACGATACCATGGTGATGAGCTTCGACCTCGACGCCGGGCGCAGCGAGGACGGCATTGGTGCCAGTGCGTTCTGGGGCCACGGGATGGACGAGCTTTCCCAGCGCCACCTTGGCCACGCCACCCTGACCTTCAAGGACATCTGTGGCAGCGGGAAAAAGGCGATTCCCTTTGGCGAGGTGCCGCTCGACCGCGCGACCGAATATGCCGCCGAGGATGCCGAGGTGACCTGGCGGCTCCACCGCGTGCTGAAGCCGCGCCTCGCCGCCGAGGCCGCGACGCGGGTCTACGAGCGGGTCGACCGTCCGCTGGTCGCGGTCATCGCCGCGATGGAGCGCCACGGCATCAAGGTCGACCGCGAGCGGCTGGCGGGCCTGTCCGCGACCTTCGCGGAGGAAATCGCCCGGCTGGAAGCCCAGATCCACGAGCTGGCGGGCGGCCCCTTCACGATCGGCAGCCCCAAGCAGCTGGGCGAGGTGCTGTTCGACAAGCTGGGCCACAAGAGCGGCAAGAAGGGCAAGACCGGGCAGTATTCCACTGACCAGTCGGTGCTGGAGCGGCTGGCCGGCGACGGCGCGGAGATCGCGACGAAAGTGCTGGAATGGCGGCAGCTCTCCAAGCTGCGCTCGACCTATACCGAGGCCTTGCAGGCGGCGATCAACCCCGCCACGGGCCGCGTCCACACCAGCTACAGCCTGGTCGGCGCTCAGACCGGGCGCTTGTCCTCGACCGAACCCAACCTGCAGAACATCCCGATCCGCACCGAACTGGGCCGCCAGATCCGCGAAGCCTTCGTTGCGGAACCCGGCAACGTCCTCCTCGCCGCCGACTACAGCCAGATCGAACTGCGGCTCGCCGCGCACATGGCCGACGTGCCGGAACTGAAGGAAGCCTTCGCCCACGGCGAGGACATTCACGCCCGCACCGCGCAGGAAATGTTCGGCGAGGTCAACCGCGATACGCGCGGGCGGGCCAAGACGATCAACTTCGCGATCCTCTATGGCATCAGCCGCTGGGGGCTGGCCGGGCGGCTGGGCGTAACCAGCGACGAGGCGCAGGCGATGATCGACCGCTATTTCGAGCGCTTCCCCGGCATCCGCCGCTATATCCACGCCACGCTGGAAAGCGTGCGCGGGCAGGGCTTTTCCGAAACGCTATTCGGCCGCAAGACGTGGTTCCCGCGCATCAATGCCAGCAATCCCAACGAGCGGATGGGCAGCGAGCGCGCCGCGATCAATGCCCCGATCCAGGGGACCAGCGCCGACATCATCAAGCGGGCGATGGCGCGGATGATGCCCGCGCTGGACGCGGCGGGGCTGGGCCACGTGCGGATGCTGCTGCAGGTCCACGACGAACTGGTGTTCGAGCTGCCCGAGGGCGACGTTGCCGCCGCTTCGCAAGTGATCCGCGAAGTGATGGCGGGCGCGGCGGAGCCGGCAGTGAAACTCAGCGTGCCGCTCGGCGTGGAGATCGGCACCGGGCCAAGCTGGGGCGCGGCGCACTGATGGCGGGCGCACCCACCCTTCCGTCGACCAGCGCGGTGATCGACTTTTCGGAGATGGTGACGCGCTCGGGCGTCCTCGCCGGGATCGCGGTGGGCGCGGCGCTGTTGCTGCATCTGGTGGTGTTCGCCCTGCTCGGGCGGATGGCCCGGGCCTCGCAGTCCGAGACGGACGACCTGGTGTTCAACCGGATCAGCCAGCCGCTGCGCTGGGCGATGGCGGCGGTCGCCCTGTCGCTGGCGAGCGAGGGCGACGCGCTGCTGGCGCGGGGCTGGGGCATGGTCGGGCGCTTCATCGAACCGCTGCTGTTCGGCTGGGTCGCCTTCGCGCTGGTCAAGGCCTTCGCCGCCGCGCTGGACCTGCGCACCCAGACCTACGAGGACGAGCTGGCCGCGCGCAGCCGCCGCACCCGCATCGCGATCTTCTCGCGCACGGCGGGGTTCCTGATCGTCTTCGTCTCGGTTGCGCTGGTGCTGTTCGGCATTCCGGCGGTGCGCAACATCGGGGTGACGCTGATGGCCTCGGCGGGCGTCGCCACACTGGCGGTCGGCGCGGCGGCCCAGCCGGCGCTGAAATCTCTGATCGCCGGCATCCAGATCGCTTTGACCGAGCCGATCCGGATCGGCGATTTCGTGGTGGTCGATGGCGAGAGCGGGCGGGTGGAAGACATCCGCCTCAGCTATGTCGTGATCCGCACGGCGGACGAGCGGCGGTTGATCGTGCCCACGGCCAAGTTCCTGGACGCCAGCTTCCAGAACTGGACGCGGCAGGGCGGAGGGATCACCGGATCGGTCGTTCTGCCAATCAAGCCCGGCCATGCGATCGAGGAAATCCGGAAGGCCTATCAGGCCCTGCTTGCCGCCCATCCCGACTGGGATCAGCGCACCGGGGCGCTGCAGGTGTCGGAGGTCCACGTCGGCTCGATCGAACTCAAGCTGGTGATGAGCGCTGCAGGACCGACCTCGCTCAGCCGCCTGCGCCCCGCGATGCGCGAGGCGATGATCGAGTGGCTGCGCGAGCACATGCCCAGCGCGCTGTGCGATCAGGTGTGACCGGTTGAGCTGATCTGCGTATGCGCCGGGACGCGCGTGCGCAGTGTCTCGACTACGCTCGATACGAACGAAAGGTGGGGCTGTAGGATGGTCCAGCGCCCCTCCCCGCATGAGAGAGGGGCGCTGCGAACCTACCCGTGCTTCCTGTCCCGCGTCGACTGGACCATGCCGGGGGCAAGGAAGCCGATCTGCTGGGCAGTCACCTCGGCGGCGCGCTTCTTCAGTTCGCCTTTCATCTTGAGGTATTCGCTTTCCATCTCCGCCGAGACGGTCGCGCGCGAATCCGCCAGGGCATCGCGGAAGTCCGCGCCAGTGACGCTGTCGGCCTTGCCATCGGTGCGGCGGATCGCGTTGAGACCCGCGCGGCGGGTGACGTCCTCCAAGTCGGCGCCGGTGAAGCGGTCGGCCTGCCGGGCGATTTCGCCCAGGTCCACGTCTGCCGCCAGCGGCATCTTCGCCGTGTGGATCTTGAGGATGTGCTCGCGGCCCTTCGCGTCGGGCGTGCCGACATAGACCAGCTCGTCCAGCCGGCCCGGGCGCAGCAGCGCCGGATCGACCAGCCCCGGGCGGTTGGTCGCGCCGACCAGCACCACGCTGGACAGCTCTTCCATCCCGTCCATTTCGGCGAGGATCGTGTTGACCACGCGGGCCGTCACCTGCGGCTCGTTGCCGCTGGTGCCGCGCGCGGGGACCAGGCTGTCGATCTCGTCGATGAACACCACGCAGGGCGCGACCTGACGGGCGCGGGCGAACAGGCGGGCGATCTGCTGCTCGCTTTCGCCGTACCACTTGGAGAGCAGGTCAGAGCTCTTGATCGCGATGAAGTTCGCCTCGCTTTCCTTGGCGACCGCCTTGGCCAGCAGGGTCTTGCCCGTACCCGGCGGGCCATAGAGCAGGAAGCCCTTGGCCGGGCGGATCCCGAGCCGGCGGAACGCCTCGGGGTTCTTGAGCGGCAGCTCGATCCCCTCCTTGAGCTTGTCCGCCGCCTCATCGGCGCCGCCGATGTCGGCCCAGCCGACGTTCGGCACCTGGACCATGACCTCGCGCATGGCTGAAGGCTGCACGCGCTTCAGCGCATTGACGAAGTCCTCGCGCGTCACGGTCAGGCTTTCCAGCACCTGCGGGGGGATGGTCTGCGCTTCGAGATCGAGCTGCGGCATGATCCGCCGCACCGCGTCCATCGCCGCCTCGCGGCTGAGCGCGGCAAGGTCCGCGCCGACGAAGCCGTGGGTGGTGCGCGCCAGCTCGTCGAGGTCTACCCCCTCGGCCAGCGGCATGCCGCGCATGTGGATGCCCAGGATCTCGCGCCGACCGCCTTCGTCCGGCACGCCGATCACGATCTCGCGGTCGAACCGGCCGGGACGGCGCAGTGCCTCGTCGATGGCATCGGGGCGGTTGGTGGCGGCGATGACGACGATATTGGACTGGGTATTGAGGCCGTCCATCAGCGTCAGCAGCTGGGCGACCAGCCGCTTTTCCGCCTCGCCTGGAGTGCCCGAGCGCTTGGGTGCGATCGAATCGATCTCGTCGATGAAGACGATCGAGGGCGCGGCCTTGGCGGCTTCCTCGAACACTTCGCGCAGGCGGCGCTCGCTCTCGCCATAGGCACTGCCCATGATTTCCGGGCCGTTGATGGTGAAGAAGCTGGCGTCGCTTTCATTGGCGACCGCGCGGGCAAGGCGGGTCTTGCCGGTTCCCGGCGGGCCGTGGAGCAGCACGCCCTTGGGCGGATCGACGCCCAGGCGCGTGAACAGTTCGGGATAGCGCAGCGGCAATTCCACCATCTCGCGCAGCTCGCGGATCGTGTCGCCCACGCCGCCGACGTCGTCATAGTTGACCTCGCCGCGCGCGGCGCGGGCCTCCTCGAATTCCTCGCGCAGCTCGACCTCGGTCGATTCGTCGATGTGGACGATGCCCTTGGGGCTGGTCGAGACCACGGTCAGGCGAATCTGGGTGAGTGCGAAGGCAGGCGCGTTGAGCATCCGCGCGACCTGCGGCGGCATGTCCCGCACCTGGGTCTGTCCGGTGGTGGCGACGAGATCGCCCGCGACCAGCGGACGGCCCGCGAAATTGCGCTTCAGCGCCTCGCCCGGCCCCTGCAGGCGCATCTCGCGCTGGGCGGGGGCAAAGACCACGCGGGTGGCGGGGCGGCTTTCGGCGCGGCGGATCTGGACGTGATCGCCCGACCCGACATCGGCGTTGGCGCGCTGCAGGCCGTCGAGCCGGATCACTTCCAGCCCCTCGTCCTCGGCATAGGCCAGCACGGCGCGCGCCGCTGTCGGCCGCTTGCCCTCGATCGCGATCACGTCGCCCTCGGTAATGCCCAGCGCGACCATCGCAGTGCGGGGCAGGCGGGCGATGCCCTGGCCGCTTTCTTCCTGCCGGGCGGCGGCGACCTGAAGCTTCACCGTCCGCTCTTCCGGTTTGATTGCTGCATCGGCCATGGGGCTGTCCGTTCCTTGCCATGCGACCGACCAGCGCCGGACGCTTCATCCTGTCCGGCTGTGCCTGACAGGTCGAAATTAGGAACTGCACCCGCGGTTTGCAAACCCCTGCCGGCCACGCTGTGCGGCTGGCGGGACCGGGGCAAAAAAAGGGCCCGGTCGTTGCCGACCGGGCCTTTGAAGTTTTGGGAGAGGATGCCTGAAAGGCAGGTTCTAAGTGGGGCAGACTCGGTTTTTGTGCAAGTGCGAAAAGTTCATTCATTGTTGCAAATTATGCAACACCCGTTCGATTCCGCGCAATATCGGTGTTTTTCCATAGGTTGCGTAGCACATGCACCAAGGGGAAGCCCAGCGCCCCGGACTTCCCCTTGGTGAAATTGTGCGATGCAGCAAAAAGTGGCGGCGGCCGTGGCTCGCCGTCCGGCCTTAGTGGGCAAGCAGGAGCGGCGGCGCGGCTGCATCTTCCAGGAAATAGCGGGTCACGCCGCCGAACAGCAGTTCGCGCACCCGGCTGTGGCTGTAGGCGCCCATCACCAGCAGCCCCGCGCCGAGCCGAGTCGCGGCCCCGGCGAGCGTCTGTTCGACCGAATCGCCGCGCTCAAGCTCGTGCAGTTCGGCTTTCAGCCCGTGGCGCGACAGATAGCGCAGCGCGTCGGTCGGCGGGAAGCCGACCGCCTTTTCGGTGTTGACCGTCAGCACGTGCAGCGAGCCGCACCCGGCCAGCAGCGGCACCGCGCCGCGCAGCGCGTGGGCCGCCTCGTCGCTGCCGTCCCAGGCGATGCAGGCTGCGGCAAGCGGCATTGCCACCGCCCGGTCCTCGGGCAGGACCAGCACCGGGCAGCGTGCGGCAATCGCCAGATCGCCGGCATAGCCGCAGTTGCGCGATACGATGACCAGATCGGCCAGCCGCGCAGCGCTGGCCATCGCGTCCACCGGCTGAAATTCGTAATGGACCACGTCGAAGGGCACGTCGTCGTTCGCCAGCCGTCCGGCAAAGGCCTCGGCCAGGGCGTCGTCCTCGGCCAGCGCGGCGTCCAGCGCCTCACGCGCGACATAGGTGCCGCCATAGGGATCGGTGGTGACGAACCGGTCGAGCGGCGTGTCGATCAGCAGGGTGACATGGCCATTCCTGGCCCGGGCGATGTCCATCGCCGTATCGAGCCGGACGGCCATCCCGGCATCGCGGCCAGCCTGTACGAGGATCGAGCGCATCTGGTGTTCTCCCTTAGCCCGGAGGTGATAAAACCGCATAGGAACCCCAACAATGACCTGCGTCAACTGCGATGCACTTGCAGCGCGCGCGGCGATGCGCCACGAATGGCGCGCCCAGGCAAGCAGGAGCACGACATGACCCGCCGCTATTCCGCCGTGATCTTCGATTTCGGCGGTGTGATCACCTCCTCGCCGTTCGAGGCGTTCAACCGGCTGGAGGAAGAGCGGGGCCTGCCGCAGGATTTCATCCGCCGGGTCAATGCCACCAATCCCGATACCAACGCCTGGGCCCTGTTCGAACGCGCCGAGATCGACGCGCGGACCTTCGACGTGCGCTTCGAGATGGAGGCGGAGGAACAGGGCCACGCGCTGGCGGGGCGCGACGTGCTGGCGGTGCTGTCGGGATCGATCCGCCCGGCGATGGTGACCGCGCTCGACCGGCTGAGGGCCGAAGGCTACCGCCTGGGCTGCATCACCAACAACGTGCCCACCGGCCACGGCGCAGGCATGGCCCGCAGCGGCGACAAGGCCGATGCCTATGAACAGGTCTTCGCGCGGTTCGAACACACGATCGAAAGCTCCAAGGCGGGGGTGCGCAAGCCCGATCCGCGCATCTACCTGATGATGTGCGAGAAGCTGGGGCTGGAACCGGCGGACTGCATCTACCTCGATGACCTTGGCATCAACTGCAAGCCGGCGGCGGCCTTGGGGATGCACGCGATCAAGGTGACCAGCGGCGAGCAGGCGCTGGCGGATCTATCGGCGGTGCTGGGGCTGGAACTGGTGGCGGTGGTCTGATTCCCGCGCAGTTCTCTGCTTCATCACCATGTTCCGTCATGCTGAACTTGTTTCACCTGTGGTGATTTCGTTCCAGCATCCATCGATCCTCAGCCCGCCCGCACGGCGGAACAGTTCCAGGATCAGCGGATCCTGCTCTCCGCTGCGAATCGCCGCCTCGAAGGCGATGGTGCGGGCCGGGCGGGGGTGGACCTCGGCCAGCAGGCCCGCCGCCAGCGCGCCGCGCGCCATGGTTTCGGGAAACAGCGCAGCGCCTGCGCCGCCCGCGACGATGCCGATCATCGTCTGCACGTTGTTGCACACATTGATCGAGCGAGAGGGCAGGCCGGCGGCAAGTTCCGCCAGCAGCACCTGGTGGATCGGCGAATGGGCGCCGACCGACCAGACGGGGAGCGGCTGGGCGAAGCCGCCTGTGGCCACCGTTGCCGGGCTCGCCAGCCAGACCAGCGCAACCTCGCCGATCGGGGCGGTAAGCACGCCGGGGCTGGCGACCGGCCCGGCCAGGAACACAAGGTCGCGCGTGCCGGCCAGCAGGTGCTGGAGCATCCGCGCGGTGAGGTCGAGGTCGATTTCCAGCGTCACCCCCGGCAGGTCGCGGCTGACCCCGGCCACGAAACCCGGCAGGCAGCTTGCCGCCGCGATCTCCCCCGCGCCCAGCCGGACCACGCCGCGCGCCCCGGCAAAGTCGCCCGCCGTCAGCAGCGCGCGCTCGAACCCCGCGAGCAGCGGCTCGCAGTCCTGCACCAGCTGGCGCCCCCGAGCGGTGAGGACCACGCCGCGCCCCTCGCGCCGGAACAGGGCGATGCCCAGCTGCTGCTCGACCTCGCGCACGCGGGCGGAAATGGCGGGCTGGGTGGTGCCCAGCCGCTCCGCCGCCGCGCGGAACGTGCCCAGCCGTGCGATCCACAGCAGGGTTTCGAGGTGGTAGATGGCCAGTTTTCGCATCAGAAGTTCTTATCGATCAGACAAAGAAACAATCGTTAGTCCGGATTGAACTTCGCCGCTAGTCTCGCTCCCAGCCCATGCGGGAGGAACCATGGCCCAGAAGATCTACCCCGATGCCGCCGCCGCCCTTGATGGATTGCTGCGCGACGGCCTGCTCATCGCCTGCGGCGGCTTCGGCCTGTGCGGCATTCCCGAACGTCTGCTCGATGCGGTGCGCGATTCCGGGGTGAAGGACCTGACCTTTGCCAGCAACAACGCCGGCATCGACAACGAAGGCATCGGCAAGCTGCTGCGCACGCGGCAGGTGAAGAAGATGATCTCCAGCTACGTGGGCGAGAACAAGGAGTTCGAGCGCCAGTACCTTTCAGGCGAGCTTGAAGTCGAATTCTGCCCGCAGGGCACCCTGGCCGAACGGATGCGCGCGGGCGGCGCGGGCATCCCGGGCTTCTACACCAAGACCGGTGTCGGCACGCTGGTGGCCGAGGGCAAGGAGACCAAGGTCTTCGACGGGCAGGAATATGTCCTCGAACGCGGGATCTTTGCCGACCTGTCCCTTGTGAAGGCATGGAAGGCGGACACCACTGGCAACGTCGTATTCCGCAAGACGGCGCGCAATTTCAACGTGCCCGCAGCAACCTGCGGGCGTGTCTGCGTGGTCGAGGTGGAAGAGATCGTCGAGGCCGGATCGCTCGATCCCGATGCGATCCACCTGCCCGGGGTCTATGTCCAGCGCCTGATCGTTGGCGCGCCCTACGACAAGAAGATCGAGTTCCGCACTGTCCGTGATCGGGAGACTGCATGATGGCCTGGACCCGCGATGAAATGGCGCAGCGCGCCGCGCAGGAACTGCAGGACGGGTTCTACGTGAATCTCGGCATCGGCATCCCGACGCTGGTGGCGAACCATGTGCCGGCCGGGATGACCGTGACGCTGCAGAGCGAGAACGGGATGCTCGGCATCGGCCCGTTCCCTTACGCGGGGGAGGAAGACCCGGACCTGATCAATGCCGGCAAGCAGACGATCAGCGAACTGCCGCATTCCGCCTATTTCGACAGTGCGACCAGCTTCGCGATGATCCGGGGCGGCAAGATCGACCTCACCGTGCTGGGCGGCATGGAAGTGTCGGAAAAGGGCGACATTGCCAACTGGATGGTGCCCGGCAAGATGATCAAGGGCATGGGCGGGGCGATGGACCTCGTCGCCGGTGTCAAGCAGATCATCGTCGTGATGGAACACTGCGCCAAGGACGGCAGCCCCAAGTTCATCCCCGAATGCACCCTGCCGCTGACGGGGCGCAATGTGGTCGACATGCTGATCACCGACCTCGCCGTGTTCCGCCGCGACGATCACGCCTCGCCCTTCCGCCTGCTGGAACTGGCGCCGGGAGTGAGCGCGGAGGAAGTCGCGGGCAAGACCACGGCCCACTACCTGACGTGAGTGACAGGCGGGCGAAAGGTCTCTTGCCGCAACCTTTCGCCCGCGCCATGATCTCCTGACAAGGGAGAGTATTCATGGACAATGCGCTTTGCCGGATGACCGGCGCCGATTTTCCGCTGTTCGCCTTCAGCCACTGCCGTGACGTGGTGGTGGCGGTCAGCAAGGCCGGGGGTTTCGGCGTGTTCGGGGCGGCGGCCTATACGCCCGAGCAGTTCGAGCAGGAACTCGCCTGGATCGACGCCCACATCGACGGCAAGCCTTACGGTGTGGACGTGCTGGTGCCCGAAACGGTCGACCCGCGCGTCACCGCATTCACCAGCAACGCCCAGCGCGCGGCGGCGATTTCGCCGGAGTACAAGGCCTTCACCGCCGATCTGCTCGCCCGCTACGGCGTCAAGGTGCCCCCTGAAGACAGCCTGCGCGTGCGCGAGGGCGCGGGGATCACGCCGGAAAACGGGCAGAAGCTGATGGAAGTCGCCTTCCGCCACCCGATCAAGCTCATTGCCAACGCGCTGGGTATCGCCCCGCCGGAAATGATCGCAGAGGGCAAGAAGCGCGGCATTCCCGTGGCCGCGCTGGTCGGCGCCAAGGAACACGCGCTGCGCCAGGCGGCGGCCGGGGTCGACATCATCGTCGCCCAGGGCGGCGAGGCGGGCGGCCACTGCGGCGAGGTTTCGACCCTGGTGCTGGTTCCCGAAGTGGTCCGCGCGCTGAAGGCGGCGGGCAAGGACATCCCGGTGCTGGCCGCCGGGGGGATCATGACCGGCGGGCAGATGGCGGCGATGATGGCGGCGGGCGCGCAGGGCGCGTGGTGCGGTTCGGTCTGGCTTTCGACGCCGGAGGCCGAGACCAGCCCCGCCTTCCGCCAGAAGATGGTCGAGGCACGCAGCCGCGACACGGTCCGCTCCAAGGCCCGCACCGGCAAGCCCGCGCGACAGCTCAAAACCGCCTGGCACGAGGCCTGGGACGATCCCGCCGGCCCCGGCACCCTGCCGATGCCGCTGATGGGCATGGTTAGCGAACCCAGCTTCGCCCATATCGAAAAGGCCGTGGCCGGCGGGAACGAAGAAGCCCGCGATCTCGTTTCCTATTTCGTCGGCCAGGGCGTGGGGCTGGTCGAAGCCGAGCGTTCATGCCGCCAGGTGGTGCAGGACTTCCGCGAGGAGTTCGCCGAGGCGGTGCTCGGGCTCACCTCGATGCTGGAGTGAGCGGCCCACTGGAGTAACCGCAATGCCGATGTCAGCTTTTCGCGAACGCTATCTCGATGTGCTGGCATCGGTCTACATCTACAACGAGCACCGCGGCTACACTTCGCTCGACCGGGTGCTGGAAGCAGTGCGGGCGCGATGCCCGGACGATGCGGAATTCATCGCCGAGGTCACCCGCCACCGCGCCGACGAATACAAGCACTACCACATGTTCCGCCGCTGGTTCGAGCTGCAGGGGCGGATGCCGCTGCGGATGGATTCGGGGGCGGGGCACATCGACCGGTTCATCCAGTGGATCTTCCGCTGCACGATCGAGGAGCTGGACACGGCGGAGATCGTGGCCGATCCCGCCGCCTTCGAACAGCTCTGCCGGGTGATCATGCTGACCGAGGAACGCGGGCTGAAGCAGGTGGAAATCCTGCTGAAGAGCCCGATCATCCGCGCCGACCCGGTGATGCTGCGGATCTTCCGGATCGTCCACAAGGACGAGCCCGAGCACTTCCTGCCCTATCGCCGCTGGCTGCAGCGCAATGGCCGGGCGCAGGCCCGCTGGAACGAGCGCGCCGCCGACTGGTGCATCCACAAGGTGCTGATGCTCAGCAAGCTGCCGGCCGTGTTCCTCGATCCCGCCACGCCCCGGCTGGAGCGCTGGCCACACGAGGACGCGGGCGTTTACCGCCATTGACCGCGCGTGGCGGGGGGCTAGGCTTGCCGCCATGACCTACACCCTGATCACCGCCAACCGGAACTATTCGAGCTGGAGCCTGCGGCCCTGGCTGCTGATGAAGGCGCTGGGCATTCCCTTCGAAGACCGGCTGGAGCCGTTCACCAGGCCGGACAATTACGAGGATTTCCGCCGGTTCTCGCCCACGGGGCAGGTGCCGCTGCTGATCGACGGGGAGCGCAAGGTGCCGGATTCGCTGGGCATCATGCTCTACCTGGCCGAGCGCCACCCGGGCGTCTGGCCGGCGGACGAGGAGGCGCGCGTCTTTGCGCAGGGGGCGGTCGCGGAAATGCACGGCGGCTTCGGGCATTTGCGGGGTGATTGCACGATGAACGTCGGCGTGCGCGTGCGCCCCAAGCCGATGAGCGAGGGCCTGCGCCGCAATGTGACGCGAGTGCGGGAGATTTTCGAGAGCGGGCTGGACCGCTTCGGCGGGCCGTGGCTGGCGGGGGCGGAGTTCAGCGCCGCCGATGCCTTCTACGCCCCGGTGGCCTTCCGCGTGCGCACCTATGGGCTGGACGTGGGCCGGGGGCAAGCCTGGGTCGAGCAGGTGCTGGCCCATCCGGCGATGCGGCAGTGGGAGGCCGAGGCACTCGCCGAGACCTGGCGCGAGGAGAGCCACGAGGCCGAACTCGCCGCCGCCGGAGTGATCACGGCGGACTACCGGCACTAGCGGCGGGGTTGCGGCTCCGCAGGCAAGCTGGCCCCCGGATCAAGTCCGGGGTGACGGCTTCCTCTGATGTTGCAGCGCCGCGCTGGCTTACTGGCTCAGCGCGGCCTTGAGGTCTTCGACGAGGTCCAGCCGTTCCCACGGGAACAGGTCGCCTTCGGCCTTGCGGCCGAAGTGGCCATAGGCAGCCGAGGGGCGGTAGATCGGCTTGTTGAGGCCAAGGTGCGTGCGGATTGCGCGCGGGGTCAGGCCGCCGAGCTTCTCAAGGCCGAGGATCGCCTGCTCGATCGCGTCATCACCCACGGTGCCGGTCTCGTGCGTGTCGACGTACAGCGACAGCGGCTTCGACACGCCGATGGCATAGGCCAGCTGGATCGTGCAGCGCGTGGCGAGGCCCGCCGCGACGATGTTCTTGGCCAGATAACGGCTGATATAGGCCGCCGAACGGTCGACCTTGGTCGGATCCTTGCCCGAAAACGCGCCGCCGCCGTGCGGGGCCGCGCCGCCATAAGTGTCGACGATGATCTTGCGGCCCGTCAGGCCCGCGTCGCCGTCCGGCCCGCCGATCTCGAAGCTGCCGGTCGGGTTGATGTGGTATTCGGTCTCGCGCAGCAGCACCGGCGGGATCACCTCGGCCACCACGCGCTTCACATAGGCGTGGAGTTCCGCTTCCTTGTCGCCCTCGTCATAGCCCGGCGCGTGCTGGGTGGAGACGACCACGGCGGTCGCGGCGACCGGCAGGCTGCCTTCATAGCGCAGGGTCACCTGGCTCTTGGCGTCGGGTTCCAGGAACGGGGCGGCGCCCGAATGGCGGTCGGCAGCCATGCGCTGCAGGATCTTGTGGCTGTAGTAGAGCGTCGCCGGCATCAGGTCGGGCGTTTCGTCGGTCGCATAGCCGAACATGATGCCCTGGTCGCCCGCGCCCTCGTCCTTGTTGTGGCCCGCGTCCACGCCCTGCGCGATGTGGGCCGACTGGCCGTGCAGGCGGTTGATGAACTCGAACTTCTCCCAGTGGAAGCCGTCCTGTTCGTAGCCGATGTCCTTGACGGTCTGGCGGACGACGCGCTCGATCTCTTCCTTGGCGCCGGGTGCCCATTCGCCATTCTCGAACACCCCCTTGCAGCGGATTTCGCCGGCCAGCACGACCAACTGGGTGGTGCACAGCGTTTCGCAGGCGATCCGCGCTTCCGGGTCCTTGGACAGGAACAGGTCGACGATAGAATCCGAAATCTGGTCCGCAACCTTGTCGGGATGGCCTTCGGAAACGCTCTCGGAAGTGAACAGATAGGTGCTGCGCATCACGGGTCCTGTCGCTGGAAAGTCGATATAAGGAAAACTTTATATCGGCTGTCTAGCCGCCACGGCGACGGCTGGCAACTGCCGACAGGACAAGAAGAACTGCGGCCCAGCCAAGCGCAAGCAGGTTGCCCGTCCGGGCAAACAGGGTGGGCGGCAGGGGATCGGGCAGGGCCATGTCGATCCGTCCGGCCTGCTGGTGGGGCAGGTGATCCAGAACCCGGCCGCGCGCGTCGATCACCGCGCTGATCCCGGTGGTGGTGGCGCGCAGCACCGGCAGGCCTTCCTCTATCGCGCGCAGCCGCGCCTGGGCGAGGTGCTGGGGCGGCCCCCAGGCGCCGAACCAGCCATCGTTGGAGGGATTGAAGATGAACTGCGGACGGTCCGCGCGGTCGGTCACCTGGCCAGAGAAGATGATCTCGTAGCACACCTGCACGCCCACCCGGCCCCAGGGGCCAAGGTCCACGGTGCGCGGCCCCGGCCCCGGCCAGAAGTCGATGTCGCCCGGCACCAGCCGCGCGAGGCCCAGCGGGGTCAGCCATTCGCGCAGCGGCAGGTATTCGCCGCCGGGGACAAGGTGGGCCTTGGCATAGCTGCCCCGGATCGCGCCGGTCTCGTCCAGCGCGGTCACCGAATTGCGTGCGCCGACCGCGCGCAGCCGGCCCTCGACCGTGCCGATCTCGAGGTCGCTCGTCCCGCTCAGCAGCATGCCGCCCGCGCCTGCCACACTGCCCAGCCGCCGCCGCGCCAGCACCGGATCGGCGCCGTAGTTGCCCAGGTAATAGCGCTCCGGATAGCCTTCGCGCAGGTAGTCCGGCACGCCGGATTCGGGCCACAGCAGCAGTCGCCGCTGCCCAGACTGGCGCGGCGCGGAGAGCGAGGCGAGCTTGCCGAAATTCGCCTCGAACATTGCCGGATCATTGAGCACGGTCTGGTCGATGTTGGGCTGGACGAGGGTGATCATCGTCGCGCCGGGGGAGGGCGGCGATGCGGGTGGGCGCAGCGGCGAGAGGAACAACATGGCCGGCACCAGCACCAGCGCCGCGCCGCGCCAGTCGGCCAGCCCGCGCTTTGCGGCGATCAGCCAGGCCCCGGCGAGCAGCACGACGAGGCCCGACAGGGCATAGGTGCCCAGCCACGGGGCAAGCCCAGCAAGGCCCGGATGATCGAACCCGCCAAGCGCGATCGCGGCCAGCGGGTTCCAGGCAAAGCCGGTGAACAGCCAACTGCGCAGCCATTCGCTGACGATCCAGGCGCCCGCCATGGCCAGCACCAGCGCGCCATAAGTGCGGCGACCCGCCAGCCATGCGGCCAGCGCTGCCAGGGCGGGATAGATTGCAAGAAAGGCGGCAATGCCCAGCACCGCCACCCACCCCAGCCAGGCCGGCATTGCCGCCTGATAGGTGAAGGCCGTGGCAATCCAGTTGGTGCCCAGCGTGAAGTGGCCAAGGCCGAACAGCCAGCCGATCAGCGCGGCCCGGCGCGGCGTGGGCGCGCGGGCGACCAGTTCGATCAGCAGCGCCAGCGCCAGCAGTGCCAGCGGCCAGAGGGCTAGCGGCTGGAACCCGCAGGCGGCCAGCACGCCGAGCGCCAGCGCCAGCAGGCGCGGGTTCTGGCTCAGCCTGTCGAGCAGCTGGGCCAAGGGCGGCTCAGTTCACCGCTTCGGCGGTTTCCCCGGCATCATCGGCCAGCGGCTTGCGGCGCGGACGGCCCCGGCGCGGCTTGGCGGGCGCTTCGGCTTCGGCGCTTTCGACGGCGGCTTCCGGCTCAGGCTCGGCGCGGGTGGCCGAGATTGCCGGGGGCAGCGACGACGGATCGAGCGCGGCGGGCGCCTCGTTGCCGGCGGCAGGCGCATCGCGCTCGTCACGGCGGGGGCGGCGATCCTCGCGGCGCGGCTTCAGCCCGCGGGTGCTGCGGCCTTCGCGCACGAAGGGGTTCTGCTGCGGCTCGTAGGGGTTGGGCTCACCCGATTCGTCGCTGGCCGGTTCGGCCTCGTTGCCGCGCGTGTCCTCGTCGGAGGCGGACTCATCGTCCGGCGCGCAGTCGTGCGAGGGGCGCTGACGGGGCCGATCATCGCGTTCGCGAGGACGCCGGATTTCAGTGTCGTCGCGCTCGCGCCGCTGGTACGATGGCTGCTCGAAGCTCGGGAAATCGCTCTCGACCGAGAATTCGCCGCTGTCGTCGCTCTCCTCGCCGCCTTCCCAGCGCTCGTCGCGCGGGCGGCGCTGCTCTTCCTGGCGCACGCGGGCATCGGCGATCACGCGGAAATAGTGATCCGCGAACTGCAGGTAGTATTCCGACTGGACGCGGTCACCGTTGAGGTGCGCGTCCTGCGCCAGCTTGCGGTACTTTTCCAGCAACTGCGGGGCATTGCCGCGCGCCCGGCTGTCGATCCGGTTGAGCTGCTGGCCGCCGCCGCCGCCCTGCTGACGATTGCCCCGACCGCGACGCCGGTTGTTGGTGTTTCCGCGATTGTTGTTCAAGGGTACGATTTCCCTGTTCCGGCGACCCAGCCTGTCCGGCTGCGGGGGTCGCATGACCCGTGCCGCGAAGGCGAAATGCGCTTCGCAGTCCCGACACCTGCAAGGTGCGTGGCGACTGGTGCCACGCGGACCGCAAATGTTGGATTGGGCCGGCGGGACGCGAATTTTCGCGTGCCTGCGCTGGCTTGAAATCGGCTTAGGCGCTGGATTCGGCCTTGCCAAGCGGAATCTTGAGTTCGAGCGCGCGCGAACGCCCGCCAAGGTCGTGGTGGAGCACGCTGGCAAAACCTGCCGCCGCGGCGATCCCGGCCACGGCATCGGCCTGGCGGTAGCCGATCTCGACCATCGCCAGCCCGCCCGGGGCCAGCAGGGCGGGAAGCTGGGGGATCAGCACGCGGTAGGCATCAAGCCCCTCCGGCCCGGCGAACAGGGCGCCCGCCGGTTCGTGGTCGCGCACCGATGGTTCAAGCTGTGCATCTTCCTCGACATAGGGGGGATTGGCGAGGATTAGGTCGAACGGCCCGCCCAGTGCCTGCGCCCAGTCCGGCGCTTCCCAATCGGCCAGCACCAGCTGCGCGCGGCGCTCCAGCCCCAGCCGCCGGGCATTGCCGCGCGCCACCTGCAGCGCGGCGGGTGAGCGGTCGATGCCAATGCCGCTGGCCTCCGGCAGGTGATCGAGCACGGTCAGCAGCAGCGCCCCCGATCCGGTCCCGCAATCGAGCACGCGCCGTGCCCGGGGAGCGGCGGCCAGCGCCATTTCGACCAGCACCTCGCTGTCGTGGCGCGGGATCAGCACGTCGCGCGTGACTGCGAATTCGAGCCCGAAGAAGTTCTGGTGGCCGACGATATAAGCGACCGGCTCGTGCGCGGCGCGGCGCTCGACCAGCGGGGCGAAGGCGGGTGGCACGGGATCGCCCATCCGCTTCAGGAACATCTCCGACCGGCTGGCGCCCAGCGCATGGGCCATCAGCACTTCGGCATCGAAGCGCGCCCCGTCGGTGCGGGGGCCGAGCAGTTCCGTCGCGGCGCGCAGGGCCTGAGCGACGGTGTGCGCCTCGCCAAGAAAGTCGCTCACGAATCCATCGCCGCGAGGCGCTTGGCCTGGTCTTCGGCGGTCAGGGCATCGACCAGTTCGCCAAGCCCGGTGCCTTCGAGGATTTCGGGCAGGCGGTGAAGCGTCAGGTTGATGCGGTGGTCGGTCACGCGCCCTTGCGGGAAATTGTAGGTGCGGATCCGTTCGCTGCGGTCTCCCGAGCCGACCATGGCGCGGCGCGCCTCGGCCTCGGCGCCCTGCGCCTCGTCACGCATCTTTTCGTACAGGCGGGCGCGCAGCACCTGCAGCGCCTTGGCCTTGTTCTTGTGCTGGCTGCGCTCGTCCTGGCAGATCACGACCAGGCCGCTGGGCAGGTGAGTGATGCGCACCGCCGAATCGGTGGTGTTGACGTGCTGCCCACCCGCGCCGCTGGCGCGGTAGATGTCGATCTTGAGGTCCTTGTCCTCGATCGCTACGTCGACCTCGTCCGGTTCGGGCAGGACCGCGACCGTGGCGGCGCTGGTGTGGATCCGCCCGCCGCTTTCGGTGACGGGCACGCGCTGGACCCGGTGGACCCCGCTTTCGAACTTCAGCTTGGCGAAGACGCCGGAGCCGTTGATATTGGCGACCACTTCCTTGAAGCCGCCGATATCGCTGGAATTGGCGCTGACGATCTCGAAGCGCCAGCCCTGCTCGGCGGCAAAGCGTTCGTACATCCGCAGCAGGTCGGCGGCGAACAGCGCGGCTTCGTCGCCCCCGGTGCCGGCGCGGATTTCCAGCATGGCGGGGCGGCTGTCCGCCGCGTCGCGCGGCAGCATGGCGACGGCGAGGCGCTGCTCGGCCTCGGGCAGTTCGCCTTTCAGGCGCTGCACTTCCTCTTCGGCCATGGCGCGCATTTCGGGGTCTGGATCGCTGATCGCGGACAGTTCGGCCAGTTCCGCGCGCATCGCGGCGACAGAGGCAGCGGCCCGCGCCACCGGCTCCAGCTCGGCAAAGTCGCGGCTGGCGGCGACGAAGTCCTTGCCCTCCAGCGTGCCCGAGGCCAGCCGCGCCTCAAGCTCGGCGAAGCGGGCGGCAAGCTGGGCAAGGCGGGCGTCGGAGACGGACATGGTATACAACTCGTTTCGTCATCCCGGTTGAGCCGGGAACCCGCTTCTTATCGAACCGCCGCAGGAAGGGAAGCGGGCCCCCGGGTCAAGCCCGGGGCGATGCGGGGAATGGGTAGGATGTTCTACCCCACCCAGCTTCGTCATGCTGAACTTGTTTCAGCATCCATTGTGCAATCGCGAGCCGAAGTTCGCGGGGAGAGATGGACCCTGAAACAAGTTCAGGGTGACGTATGAATTTACGGCTGGATTACCTCAAGACAGTGTTTTTGCGGTCAGCAGAATGTCGGCGACTCTATCGACTACTGCTTGTTCACCGCGTGCCGGTGCCGGCAAACTTCCTACCCCGCCGATGGATAGAATTGCGCGGGGATTTTGTTTCGACGCTTTGTCGAATCTTTTCCGCTTCGATCCCGTCGCGATCATGTCAGCAGAAAGGCCGTGGCTGCGCAGCTCTCTGAGCGCCGCGATGCCCTTTTCGGTGAACGCATCGTCTTCGACCACGATGATAACGTCAGCGACCGTCTCTGCGGGCTCCCCCACCAGCATCGCCAGCCGCTCGATCCCCGCTGCCCAGCCGACCGCCGGGGTGTGCGGGCCGCCAAGGCTTTCCATCAGCCCGTCATAGCGCCCGCCGCCCAGCACCGTGCCCTGCGCGCCGAGCCGGTCGGTGACGAACTCGAAGGCGGTGTGGCGGTAATAGTCGAGCCCGCGCACCAGCGCCGGGGCGCGGGTCCAGCTGACGCCTGCCGCGTCGAGCCCGCCGGTGACAGCCGCGAAGAAATCCTGCGCTTCGGCGGACAGGTAATCGTCGATCTTCGGCGCGGCGGCGGTGAAGCCCTTGTCGCGCGGGTCCTTGGAATCGAGGATCCGCAGCGGATTGCGCTCCAGCCGGTCCTGCGAATCTTCCGACAGGTCGGCCGCGTGGGCGCGGAAATAGTCGACCAGCGCGGCGCGCCACGCCTCGCGGCTGGCGCCGTCGCCCAGGGTGTTGAGCAGCAGGGTCACGCCGTCCGCGATTCCCAGTTCCTTCAGCAGCTGGTCGGCCATCACCAGCAGCTCGACGTCTGCTTGTGGTTCCCCCGAGCCGAGGATTTCGGCGTCGAGCTGGTGGAACTGGCGGTAGCGGCCCTTTTGCGGGCGTTCATAGCGAAACAGCGGCCCGTGGGTCGCGACCTTCAGCGGGGCGTGCTGCTGCCAGCCGTTGGTCACGAAGGCGCGGGCGATCCCGGCGGTAAACTCGGGCCGCAGGGTCAGCGATTCGCCGCCGCGGTCCTCGAACGAATACATTTCCTTGGAGACGACATCGGTGGTCTCGCCGATCGAGCGGCTGAACACCTCGGTCTTTTCGAACACCGGCATCTCGATCCGGCGGAAGCGGTAGAGCTTGCGCACCCGCTCGAAGGTTTCGACGACGTGCGCGAAAGCCTCGGCCTCTGCGCCGAAGATGTCCTGGGTGCCCCTGATCGCTTGCGGTGTGCTCATGGCATCGGCCCCTAGAGCGATTTCGAGCGGAATGAAACATTCCGCGACTCGGAAATCGCGGTCGCTCAAGGACGCGGGTCTGTCCTTCGTCGAAAAGCCCGCGCCCGGGATTGCAGGGGCGGGGAGGTGGCGGCATGAAGCTGGCATGAGCAAATACAAGACCCTGATCCTCGGCGCCGCGAGCCTGATCGCGCTGCCGATCACCGTCCTTCCCGTCCACGCCCAGAGCCAGCTGTCCGCGCCGGTGGCCGTGCCGCTGTCGCGCGAGGTGCCCGATGCGGCCGATGTGCCCTGGCCCGGCGGCACCATGGGGCTGGAGATCGACGCCAGCGACACCCAGCGCGGGGTCTACCGCGTGGTCCAGACCATCCCGGTTGCGCCCGGCACCGACAAGCTGATCCTGCTGTTCCCGCAGTGGCTGCCCGGCAACCACGGCCCGCGCGGGCCGCTGGCCGAACTGGTCGACATCAGTTTCGAGGCGAACGGGCAGAAGCTGAACTGGAAACGCGACCGGGTGGAAGTGAACGCCTTTCACGTGGCCCTGCCGCAGGGGGCGAAGCAGGTGACCGCGCGCTTCCTCCACACCTCTCCGCTGCAGACCAGCGAGGGGCGGATCACCATGACGCCCGAAATGCTGAACCTGCAGTGGGAGAAGATGAGCCTGTACCCCGCCGGCCATTACGTCCGTCAGATCAAGGTCAGGCCCACCGTGACCCTGCCCGATGGCTGGACGGCGGCGACCGCGCTGGACGGCGTTACCCGTTCGGGCAACCGCTGGTCCTGGGCCGAAACCAATTACGAGGTGCTGGTCGATTCGCCGATCTTCGCGGGCAAGTATTTCCGCAAGTGGGATCTGGGCCAGAAGGTCACGCTCAACGTCGTGGCCGACAAGCCCGAGCAGCTGGACGCCACGCCCGCTCAGATCGAGCTGCACCGCAACCTTGTCACCGAGGCGCGGTTGGCCTTCGGCGCCAACCATTTTGACCACTACGAATTCCTGCTCGCGCTGACCGACCGGATGGGGTCGATCGGGCTGGAACATCACCGCTCGAGCGAGAACCAGCTGGAACCCGGCGCCTTCACCGAATGGGACAAGTACGAATGGGACCGCAACCTGCTGCCCCACGAATATGCCCATTCCTGGTCGGGCAAGTTCCGCCGCCCGGCGCGGCTGTGGACGCCGGATTACCGCCAGCCGATGCAGGGGGATCTGCTCTGGGCCTATGAAGGGCAGGACCAGTTCTGGGGACTGGTGCTGGCCGCGCGCTCCGGCCTGCAGGGCAAGGACATGGTGCTGGGGATGCTGGCCAACTGGGCGGGCAATTTCTCCGAACAGCCGGGCCGCCGCTGGCGGTCGGTCGAGGATACCGGCTTCGATCCGGTCTTCGCCGCGCGCAAGGCCAAGCCCTATGCCTCGCTGGCCCGCAGCGAGGACTATTATACCGAAGGCGCGCTGGTCTGGCTGGAAATCGACCAGATCATCCGCCGGGAAACCGGGGGCAAAAAGAGCATCGACGATTTCGCCCGCGCCTTCTTCGGGATGCGCGATGGCGACTGGGGGCAGCTGACCTTCGAGCGGAAGGACGTGGTTGCCACGCTCAACAGCGTCCTCCCGCGCGACTGGGGAAGCTTCCTGGACGAACGCTTCAACCAGCCCGGCCAGCCTGCACCCGTCAGGGGCATCGAGGCGGGCGGTTACCGCCTGGCCTGGAAGGAAGAGCCCAATCCCTATGACAAGGCCCGCATGGCCGATGCCAAGAACCTGGTCTTGACCTATTCGCTGGGCACCACCCTGGACAAGGACGGCAAGGTGACGGCGGTGCAGTGGGACAGTCCGGCCTTCAACGCCGGGATCGTGACGGGATCGAAGATCGTCGCGGTGGGCGGCACGGCTTATGATGCGGACGGGCTTCGCAAGGCGATCACTGCCGCCAAGGCAGGCGGCGGGATCGAGCTGCTGGTCCAGCGCGGCGACCGCTTCCAGACCGTGAAGGTGGACTATCGCGGCGGCCTGCGCTGGCCGTGGGTGGAACGCGCCGCGCCGGGAACCGCGCCGACGGGCCTCGATCGCCTGCTGCTGCCGCTGCGCGCCGCCGCGCCCGCGAAGCCGGCGAAATGAGCGGGCCGGGCGGGGCCGGCGCGGTCGCGCGGATGGCTCCGCCCCGCTTCGTCCTGTTCGTCGCGGTGACCGCGCTGGTGGCCGGGGCGTGGCACGCCCTGTACGCCGCCCCGCTGGCCGACGCGTTGGTGACCGGGTTCGACGCCGGCGCGCTGGTGTTCATCGCCGCCCTGCTGCCGCTGCGGCGCGACCACACGGCGGCGGAAATGCGCCGCCATGCCGCGCGCAACGATGCCAATCGCGGCTGGGTGCTGGCGATCACCGCGCTGGTCAGCCTGACCCTGCTGGCCGCGATCGCCGCCGAACTGCCGGCGGCGCGGCAGGGCGATGGGCTGGCGCTGGCCAAGCTGATCGTGACCCTGGGGCTGGCCTGGTGCTTCACCAACCTGGTGTTCATGCTCCACTATGCCCACATGCACTATTCGCCCGACCCGGCGAGCGGTCGCGATGCGAAGGGGTTCGAGTTTCCGGGCACGGCAGAGCCGGACTACCGCGATTTCCTGTACTTCGCCTTCACCGCAGGCATGAGCTTCGCCGCCTCGGACGTCGACGTGACACGCGGTGCGGTGCGCCAGATCGTGGTGGCCCATTCGCTGCTGTCGTTCGTGTTCAACATCGGGGTGCTGGCCTTCAGCATCAACGTGCTGGCGGGCGGGGCGCTGTAATCCGCCTGCCAGCGGTGCGGACAGGCCGTCCGGCCTGTCCTTGCAACACCAGCCCGCTCCCCCGGCCCGACCAGGCCAAGCTATCGACGGACGTCGATAGCGCACCAGGCAAGGACTCGCGGCGGCCTGTCGCAGACTGCCACCGGTCCCGGGTCATGCCCGGGACGACGCATAGCCGCGCATCCCCCGCAAATTCCTCTCCAAACCATGTTGCGGCGCAGCACTGCGCCCGCTAAGGGCGCTGCCCATGCGTATCGACATGATCCCCGTTGGCGATAATCCGCCCGACAGCCTCAACGTCATCATCGAAGTGCCCGTCGGCGGCGAGCCGGTGAAGTACGAATTCGACAAGGAATCGGGGGCGTTGTTCGTCGACCGCATCCTGCACACCCCCATGCGCTATCCGGCGAACTATGGCTTTGTGCCCCACACGCTGTCGGACGACGGCGACCCGCTCGACGCGCTGGTCATCGCCCGCTCGCCCTTCGTCCCGGGCTGCGTGGTGCGGGCCCGCCCGGTTGGCGTGCTGAACCTTGAAGACGAACACGGCGGCGACGAGAAGCTGATTTGCGTGCCGGTCGATTCGACCTTCCCCTATTATTCCGATGTCGGCGAGCGCAAGGATCTGCCCTCGATCGTGCTCCAGCAGATCGAGCACTTCTTCACCCACTACAAGGATCTCGAAGCCGAAAAGTGGGTGCGGATCGGCAAGTGGGGCGATGCCGCCGATGCCAAGCGCGTCGTGCTGGAATGCATCGAGCGCTACAAGAAGTCGAAGGAGGCCTGAGGCCGCCTTCGTCCGTTTTCCCCCCTCCCGCAAGCGGGAGGGGAATTGACGAGCCGCGCTTTCGCGCGGCTTTTCATTTTAATCTCCGGCCACCGTCATTCCATCGATCCGAATCGTCGGCACGTTGACGCTGCGGTGCCATTCCAGATCGTTCGCGACCGAAAGGTGCGCGAACATCTCGATCAGGTTGCCCGCCACGGTGAACTCCGCCACCGGCCCGGCGATCTCGCCCCTGACGATCCGGAAGCCCGAGGCGCCCCGGCTGTAGTCGCCGGTCACGCCGTTGACGCCGTGGCCGATCAGTTCGGTCACCAGCACCCCGTCCTCGATGTCCGCGATCAGCTCTGCCACGGTCACGCTGCCGGCCGCCAGATGCAGGTTGCTGGGCGATACGCCCGGCGCGCCGCCATGGCCGCGCACCGCGTGGCCGGTGGGCGCGCGGCCCAGCTGGCGGGCGGCGGCGCTGTCCATCAGCCAACCGGTGATCCGTCCGTCCTCGACCAGGTTGCGCCTGGCGGTTGGCAGGCCCTCGCCATCGAACGGGCGCGAGATCAGCCCGCGCGGGCGCAGCGGATCGTCGGTGATGGTGATGCCGGGGGCGAAGATCTGCTCGCCTTCCTTGTCCAGCAGGAAGCTGGAGCGCCGCGCGATCGCGCTGCCCGAGATCGCGCCCGCGAAATGGCCGACCAGCGAGCCGCCGACGCGTGGATCGAACACCACCGGCATCGATGCGCTTTTCAGGCGGCCGGGATTGAGGCGGGCGACGGTGCGTTCCCCCGCCAGCTTGCCGATTTCGTCGGGCGAGATCAGGTCTTCGCCGTGATGCGCGCTGCGCCAGGCATAGTCGCGCTGCATCCCCGCGCCTTCGCCGGCGATCACCGATGCGGACAGCGCCCGCCCGGTGCCGCCATAGGCACCCGCGAAGCCGTGGCTGGTGGCGAGCGCGAAGGCGCGCTTGCTGGCGCTGGCGCTGCCGCCTTCGCTGTTGGTCACGCCCGCCACGGCGCGCGCGGCATCCTCGGCGGCCAGTGCCTGCTCGCGCAGCTCCTCCGGGGTCGGCTCGTGCGGGTCGCTGAGGTCGAGATCGGGGAAGGGCCCCCGGCTCAGCAGTTCCTCGGCGGCAAGGCCGGCATAGGGGTCTTCCGGCGCGGCGCGGGCCATGGCCACGGCGCGCTCCGCCAGTTCGCCCAGCGCCGCGTCCGACAGGTCGCTCGATCCGATCGAGGCCGAACGGCTGCCGACGAAGACGCGCAGGTCAAGGTGTTCGCTTTCCGACCGCTCGACATCTTCCAGCAGGCCAAGCCGGATCGAGACGCTTTCCGATGCGCCGCCGGAATAGACCGCATCGGCGGCATCGGCGCCGGCACGGCGGGCGCGTTCGACCAGGGCCTGGGCGCGGTCGAGGGCTTGGTCGGGGGAAAGCATTGCGTCAGGCACTCCGGATCAGGGAGTGCCGACTTAGGGAGCCGGATGCGAAAGGGCAATCAGGCCGGTGCATTCGGCATGAGGGTGAGGCGAGGGTGGCCGGAGCTGGCCCGGTGCGGATCGTCAGCCGAAGGCCAGGGCCAGCAGCTTGAACACGCCGGTCAGCAGGAACGGCAGGCCGATGGCCAGTGCCCACAGCCACATCCGGTCGCGGCGATAGCAGGCGGCGAATTCGGGATCGGCGGCCTGTTCGTCGTTCAGCCGGTTCCAGCGCTTTTCAAAGCGGCGGCAGGCCGGGATGATCGCGGCGACCAGCACGACCAGCGCGAAATAGGGCAGGATCGAGCCGCCCTTGCCGTGGAGCGCGCCCATGGTCATGAAAATCTGCAGCGCGGTATAGACCAGCAGCGCATAGGCGATGTTGTCGCTCATCCGCTTGCGCCAGTCGCGCGGCCTGACCTGCGAAGGCTGTGCGTGTGAAACAAAATTGTCCCAGGCTTTTGCCATGGTCTGCGTCCCCTCTAATCCCGAATCGGAGTAAATCACCGATGCGGCGGGCAGGCAAGCCCCGTTTACCGTAAGGGAAGGGGCGATGCGCTGGCCCGCACCATGCACGAAACCTGCCAGTTCCTCCGCGCCCGCTTGCCGAGCGCGCCGAACCCGCCTAAATCCCGGGCCATGCCCGATACTGCAAGCCTTGCCGAAGCGCGCACCGCCGCCGTCCAGCCGATCCCGCAAGGCGGGCTGGAAGTGATCTCGATCGCCAAGAGCTATGACAAGCGCGCGGTGCTGACCGATATCTCGCTGTCGATCGGCAAGGGCGAAGTGCTGGGCCTGCTTGGCCCCAACGGCGCGGGCAAGACCACCTGCTTCTATTCGATCATGGGGCTGGTCCGGCCGGATTCGGGCCGCATCCTGATGGACGGGGTCGATGTCACCAACCTGCCGATGTACCGGCGGGCGATCCTGGGGCTGGGCTACCTGCCTCAGGAAACCTCGATCTTCCGGGGCATGACGGTTGAACAGAACATCAACTGCGTGCTCGAACTGGTCGAACCGGACAAGGAAGTCCGCGCGCAGGAGCTGGAGCGCCTGCTGGATGAATTCAGCCTCACCCGGCTGCGGTCCAGCGCCGCCATGGCCCTGTCGGGCGGCGAACGCCGCCGCTGCGAGATCGCCCGCGCGCTGGCTGCGAAGCCCTCGATCATGCTGCTGGACGAACCCTTCGCGGGCATCGACCCGCTCTCCATCGCCGACATCCGCCATCTGGTGATCGACCTCAAGCAGCGCGGCATCGGCGTGCTGATCACCGATCACAACGTGCGCGAGACGCTGGATATCGTCGACCGCGCCTGCATCATCTATGGCGGGCAGGTGCTGTTCGCCGGCAGCCCGGAAGCGCTGGTCGCGGACGAGAACGTGCGCCGCCTCTATCTCGGCGAAGGCTTTACGCTCTGAGCCGGATCTGAACGATGGCGCTGGGGCCTCGCCTCGATTTACGGCAGAGCCAGTCGCTGGTGATGACGCCGCAGCTGCAGCAGGCGATCAAGCTGCTGGCGCTGTCGAACCTCGAGATCGAAACCTTCATCGGCGAGGCGCTGGACAGCAACCCGCTGCTGGAAATCGGCGACACCGCCCCCGCGCCGGTCGAGACGGTGGACGAAGCGCCGGACCTGCGCCGCACCACGCTGGAAAGCTCGCCGGTCGACCAGCTGGTCTCCGAAGGTCGCGCCGAGGATGACCGTCCGCTCGACATCGACCTGTCCGCGCTCGACCGCGACCGCGATACCGGCGACTGGAGCGCCGACCTGCGCCTCGGTGGGGGCGAGGACGGCCCCGGGATCGACGAGCGCGCGGGTGAGGCGCCGACGCTCGCCGAGCATCTCCATGCCCAGATCGGCGCGGCGGCGCGCGATCCGCGGCTGGCCTTCATCGCCCGCCATATTGCCGGGCTGCTGGACGAGGCTGGCTACCTCACCGTGCCGCTGCGCGAGGTGGCCGACGAACTGGGCGCGCCGCTGGCCGAGGTCGAAGCCGCGCTGGCGCTGGTCCAGTTGCTCGATCCCACCGGGGTGGGCGCGCGCAGCCTGTCGGAATGCCTGGCGCTGCAGGCGAGGGAAGCGGATCGCTATGACCCCTGCATGGCCCGGCTGCTCGACAATCTGGAGCTGCTGGGGCGCGGCGAACTCGCGCGATTGAAGCGGATGTGCGGGGTCGACGACGAGGATTTCGCCGACATGCTGGCCGAACTGCGCGGCTATGATCCCAAACCCGGCCTGCGCTTTGCCAGCGGCGGGGGCGAGCCGGTGGTGCCCGACATCCTGATCACCGCGAGCGCCGACGGCGGCTGGGATCTGGCGCTCAACCAGGCGACCCTGCCGCGCCTGATCGTCAACCGCAGTTACTATGTCGAAATGCGCGGGGCGGCGGGCGACAAGGCGGCGCGCGGCTGGCTGTCGGAAAAGCTGGCTGACGCGAACTGGCTGGTGAAAGCGCTCGACCAGCGGGCCAGGACCATCCTGAAAGTGGCCGCCGAAATCGTGAAGCAGCAGGACGGGTTCTTCCGTCACGGCGTGTCCGCACTGCGCCCGCTGACCCTGCGCGCCGTGGCCGAGGCGATCGCGATGCACGAATCGACCGTCAGCCGCGTGACGTCCAACAAGTACCTCCACTGCGAACGCGGGACGTTCGAGCTGAAATACTTCTTCACCTCGGGCGTCGGCGCGGTCGATGGCGAGGGCGGGGCTTCCGCCGAGGCGGTCAAGGCCGCGATCAAGCAGCTGATCGACGCCGAAGACCCCAAGGCGATCCTGTCGGACGACACCCTGGTCGACCTGCTGAAGGAGCGCGGATACGATCTGGCGCGGCGCACCGTGGCCAAATACCGCGAGGCGATCGGGCTGGGTTCCTCGATCCAGCGGCGGCGGCAGAAGAAGCTGGCCGGGGTGCGCTGAGCCGGATTGACTCGCTGGTCGGACGCGCGGCACCTTGCCGACAGGGCAGAGGGGGCAGGCAATGAGCGCATGGCTGATCTGGGGTGCCGCGCTGGCGCTCTATGGCGCGTTCAGGTTGTGGTACGACAATTGGCGCGGCCCGCTGACGAAAGCTGAAATCGATGCCTTTTTCGAAACCGTCGCGGGCCAGTATGGCGAGGGCACCAACGACCCCGCCGCGCTGCGCGCCTTTCTGGAGGCGGACGACGGCCGCGAATTCGTGATGCTCAACCTGGTCAAGATCGCGCCCGGCACGGTCAGCGATCCGCAGACCGGGGAGCCGGTCCCCGGCGAGGCGATGATGCGGCGCTATTCCGATCCCTTCGTGCGCCGCCTGATATCGCGCGGCGGCCATCCCGGCATGGTCGGGCGCAAGGTCGGGCCTTACGTGGACGCGTGGCGGGTCGAACCCGATCCCGGCTGGTCGATTTTCGGCCTGATGCGCTACCGCAGCCGCCGCGACATGATCCGCATGGCTTCCGACCCGCTGTTCCGCGAGGTTCACCCCTACAAGCTGCTGGGCATCCCGACCACTTTCAGCTTCCCGACCCAGCGGCAGGTCTCGCTCTACGCCAGTCCGCGCCTGACGGTCGCGCTGGTGCTGGCACTGGGCGCGGCGCTGGTTCACCTGACCGCGCTGGGGGCCTGGGTGTAGGTCGCAAGAGCGCGCCACCGCGCGCGACCGGCTTTTTCTCATCGCTCCAGGACCGCGCTGTTACCCCGGATGAAGTCCGGGGCGACATTGGCAAGTGGTGGCAATGGCCCGCCGGATCAGCGCTTCCACCTTGCCGCCGCCGCGCGCGTCCATATACCTGCGGCGATGTGGCGAGCGCATTTCGTGGTGCTGGGGGACTTGCCCGCGCGGGAGAACCTGGCGCGGCTTGACGACGGCTATCAGCTGTTCCGCGAGAGCCGCACCGGGCTCCATTACCTGACAGCCTGGGCCTCGCCGCCGAGGCGGCGGCCGGACTTCGGCGGATTCCTCGAACGGGGCACCGGAAACCGGATCGATCTCGCGCCGCTGGAACGCCTGCTGGCCGGAGTTAGCCGCTTCGGCGCCGTGAAGCGGCACGAGGTGAGCTTGGACCTGATCCAGCGCGCAGCCAGCCTGTCGCGGCAGCTGGAGATGGCGGTGCTAGTCGCCGAAGTGACCGACGACGACTATGCGATGGCCGTCATGGCCGAGCGGGGTGTGCTGCGCTACCTGCGCTTCCGCACCGAGTTGCAGGACCAGGGCGCGGGCGCGACCCTGGCCGAGGTTACCTATGGTCCCGACGCCGGCATCGGCATCGATGCCGCGCCGGACGACGCTATCCACGGCCTCGCCCAGCGGGCCATCCGCGATCTGTTCCGGGTCGAGGGCGCCGATCTGGACAAGTATTGCCAGCAGCGCCCGCCCGGAAATGCGGACGAGAGCTACGGCCTGTTCACCCGCCTCGGCAGCGCCCCGCCGCGCCTGTCGCTGGCGGCGCGTATGCTGGCGCCGCTGCGCCATGCCGGATCGTTCCTGACGATCCCCTTCATCCTGGCCGGCACGGTGCTGATCGCTCTGGTCTATTCCGGAAGGCCGGGAAAGGAGCCGGTGCTGACCGTCTGGCGCCTGTTCCTGCTGGGCTTCGCCGCGCTGGCGGTGCCGGTCGCATTGCTGGTGCTGATCCTGCGGGCGCTGTTCGGGTAGCTTCCGGACTGATGAATGTCCGCTGTCGCAAAGTTTTTAATGCAGGCCTTTGGGATGCAAGTCGGGGTCAGCGACCGCCCTTGCGGTTTGCGCGGGCTTGCTTAATCCGCCTGATGCTACGCTTGTAATCCTGCTCCATGATCCACCGGGACACTGCCCCAGCACCCAAAATGAACCCTATGATCAGGATAGCGCGATGTGACTCAGAAACCGCGCCTTTTAGCAATTCACTGGCATAACCCGCATAAGCAAGTGAGGCGAAGAATACCGTTCCGGCGAAGGCGATAGTCAGCTTTGTTCGCGAAATCATTGACCAGCAATATCAGGAACCTGCGAATGTCCGCAATGTTGTCGTGTCCGGACAGGCCGCTGCCGAGTTGAAATCCTGAAAAGCGGACATGGACATCTGCGCTGAAACTTGTCCGCGCGGCCCCTAAGCCTCCAGCTCCACGTCCCAATACAGCCAGTCCCGCCATGTCTCATGCAGGTAGCCCGGCGGGAAGGCGCGGCCGCGTTCCTGGAGGTGCCAGCTGGTCGGGCGGATCGGTTTCAGCAGCAGCGGCATTCCCGCCTGTTCGGGCGTGCGTCCGCCCTTGCGCAGGTTGCAGGGGGCGCAGGCCGTTGTGACGTTTTCCCAGCTGGTCCGCCCGCCCAGCCGCCTTGGCACCACGTGATCGAAAGTCAGCTGGTGGGGGCTGCCGCAGTACTGGCAGGTGAAGCGGTCGCGCAGGAACAGGTTGAAGCGGGTGAAGGCGGGAAATTCGCTGGGTTTCACGTACTGGCGCAGCGCGATCACGCTGGGGATCGGCATGGTCCAGCTGGGCGAGTGGACCTCGCGCGCATAGCTGGCGACGATATCGACCCGTTCCAGGAACACC
>Ga0208564_1000203_pt1 | contig 56759 bp, 52 predicted proteins | sample AD_UKC073_MetaG_FD_184439 | JGI IMG/M metagenome (GOLD analysis project Ga0208564, IMG submission 184439) | Active sludge microbial communities of municipal wastewater-treating anaerobic digesters from USA - AD_UKC073_MetaG (SPAdes) (version 2) | ecosystem: Engineered > Bioreactor > Anaerobic >... | reverse complement strand
TTGATGACAAAAGTAAAATAGTGACTGTAGTGACTGTGTGGAAAAGCGCACGGGCCTATGTTATAACTCATGTTGGAGATAAGTCTTGTATCATTAATGATTGGCTAAAGAAAATGGAAGCGATAAAATGAGTTTCACAATACGCAAAGCAGTAAATAAAGATTTTGCTGAAATTTACGAATTGATATGCGAGTTAGTGGATTCACCTGTTGGTGGTATATCATTTAGTGCATTGGAAAAAATCTACCAGGCTAATCTGCACTCTGAAATCAAAAGGCAATACGTCGCTGAGCTGTCAGGTGAAATTGTGAGATTTATCAGTCTCACGTTTGATATGCGACTGTCTGAGGCTGGAAAGGTAGCGGTGATTGATGAATTAGTTGTAAAGAAAGAACAACGAAACAATGGTATCGGTACCGCTTTGGTTGAATATGCTATCAAGCTTGCGAAATCAATCGGTTGCTGCATGGTTGAGGTTGCAACCAATTTTCGCCGTGAGGACACTCATCGCTTTTATGAGAAAAACAAATTTGTCAAAAACGGTTATCGGTTTAGCTTTGATGATTTTAAAACAAATGATTGCTGAGAAGCTGGATCGCAATGTTATTATTTATGGTCATATATTGTGGATGGAATGAAAGAAAATGTATAACATTGGGTGTTATGAGAATAATTATGCTTCACAAAATATGCAAGGGCGGATAAATAGTAGGTCTGGAAAGACTGTTAATAAGGTTTTTCCTATATAGAATGCGAGGTTATAAGATGTTTGATATACCTGATAATATCAAGAACTTAATTTATGAAGAGATGTATTCTATTGACGATGTTGGGATGTCAGATTCTACAGTTATTGTGTTTAATGATAAAATTCTTAAAATCCAAACAATCAGTGAAGAAGCACAGAATGAATTTCGTGTTATGGAATGGTTACAGGGCAAACTACCAGTCCCGAAGGTTCTGGGATATGAAAGAGATGACAACAAGACCTATCTCTTAATGACAAAAGTACCTGGGGAAATGGCCTGCGCAGATAAATATCTGAAAGATCCGGAGCAATTAACTACCATTCTGGCAGAAGGATTGCAAATGCTATGGAATGTAGATATCAATAGTTGTCCATACACTTGGAATCTGGAGAAAAAATTGAAGATGGCAAAATATACAGTGGAAAATAACCTTGTGGATATAGAAGATGCTGAGCCGGATACCTTTGGTGAAAATGGATTTAAAAATCCAAATCATCTTCTTGAATGGCTCATTGGCAATAAACCACAGGAAGAGCTTGTCTTATCTCATGGAGATTTTTGCCTTCCAAATATATTTTTAGCAAATGGAAAAGTTTCAGGATATATTGATCTAGAGAGGACAGGGATAGCAGATAAGTGGCAGGATATTGCTTTGTGTTATCGTAGTTTACTACATAATTTTGGTGGAAAGTATACTGGAAAACAATATCAGGGATTTTATACAGATATGTTGTTTGAAAAGTTAGGATTAGAACCCAATTGGGATAAGATTCGGTACTATATACTTTTAGACGAACTTTTTTAATTCGTTTGATTGAATTTTTTGAATGGCGGTGCTCTTTTTTGTATAATAGCTCCTTTATCTGGCAATTCACATTTTTCTTATACACTTTATAGGAATGAGAGCCATTCGATATGTTCCCGCGAACAGCGATTTTTCAAAAATGACCGAAAAACCGATTTACATGTTCCCACGTACAGATGGTTCCTAAAATAGCCTCACAGAAGTTGAGTCCATATAATTGTGTAAATTGAGTTTTCTGAAAAAGAAAGGAGCCTTCTGAAAGAACTGAAGAACTTAGAGAAAAGCACAATTCTTTTCATGCTAGGTAGATGCCAGGCACCTAAAAGCTAGAGAAGACGGACAGGTTTGATGATAGCAGTAGGGAACAACACAGACGGTTACACTGAGATATTAAGCATGATGCCAGGCGACACAGAATCAGAATCTAGTTGGAGCGAATTCATAAGCAAGCTTAAAGATAAAGATCTGCATGGTGTAGACGTCACTAATTCTTACGACCATAAGGGCCTCATAAGAGCAATTATGCAGTATTCTTGTGGAGTTACACGGCAAGGATGCCAAAGCAAATTGTGACACGAACAGCCGTACGTATTGTCCCAAAGAGAAAAGCTGTTATCTGCTTGGCTAGGTGCACACTCATGGGAAAGGACGAGAATGGAAGAATACTTTACCTGGCGTGAAAGTGGAATCTTTTAGAAATGTATCTAGCCGATGGTAATTCTAAATACTAATGTGATATAATTGTCACATCAAGCCACGTTAGGGGGAGACATTATGTCGCGTCGCTGGAATTTGCTCCTTGGCTTTTTCGGCATGTTTGGGCTATTCGGCTTCAAATACTTCACTACGCATAACCCATCATACCTCGCTTTTTTCGGTTTCTTTAGTTTCTTCGCCAACTTTTTTCTCGCTCGACTCGATTTGAGCCTGGCCGATGAGCGTTATCTTGAGAACATTGAGAAGGCTAAAGCGTTTGCATTTGATATAGCGCTAGTCGAGATAGTGGCCGTGTTTTTGATTAGTCTCGTGTTTTCTCTCCTTTTTCCTATAGCTATCTTAGGCCGAATTTCGATCGGACTTGTCGCTATATGCTACGCATCCCTCATCATTGCATATGGGATGAAACTTTATGAACTAGAGGAACGTTGAGAGGCGGTCAGCATGTCTAAACTTGTGTGCAACTTGAAGAAGTATAGGCAGTTGGCTGGGCTGACCCAAGAAGAACTGGCGAACATGGTGTGCGTTCGCAGAGAAACTATAGTGCGCTTAGAGGCTGGGAAGTATTCGCCATCCCTTAAGCTTGCAATGGATATCGCAAAAGCGGTGAACGCACCGCTAGACGAGATCTTCGTATTCGAAGAATCTGAAAGGCGATAACAAGTGTCAAGAGACATTCTAAGGTTCCCACCTTGTTTTAGCGATTCATGATATTGGGCTTACCCTCTTTTCTTTAGTTGGCATACACTAACGTAGACTAGGGATGAATCCGTTTCAAAGTGGGGAAAAAAGCTATCCATTTATAGGGATTTAAGATGTATGCTCACAATACCAGAAGGAATTATTTGACGTTAAATACAAATAAGGAACAAGACGGAGCAACACTGAAAGAAGAAATAGGCGATTAGAAATTGGGAATATGTTGAAGCCAAATCTAGTCAAAGTGACGCCATAGTTTGCCGTCGAACGCTGCAAAGGTCATTGCAGAGGTAAGGAAAACAACAATTGGATTGGGGATTTCTGCAGTGGAGGTTAGACATGTTCTAGGGTATGCATTATGGGGCTTCAAAAAACATCCGTTTCTTATGGGAGTTTACGTTGGACTGTTCGCTGTCGGCGCCGTGATGCCTAGCATCCGCGTGGTACTTTTTTCAGTTTTCATAGACAAATCGCTGGCATGCATGGAGTCCAATGCCCTTGTGGGCCAGGTTCTCTTCCAAATGTTCCTCATTGTGGGATGCATGTTTCTCTCAGTGGCCATAGGCGGCGGCAAAAGGCTCTTAGGGATAAAGGTGCACAATGAAATCGAGATATCTGTGCTATCGGAAATGACTCGAAAGGTTGAAGATCTCCAATACTCGTCTTTAGAAAGTGAAGATACTCAGGCCCTACTCCAAAGGGTAGGGAAAAGCACCGCCGAGACTTTTTTCGACGGTGTAAATAACAGCCTCAAGATTATTTCATACCTAATAGAGGTAATAGGCTTTGCCGGAGTCATAGCGGCGTACAGCTGGTATGTAAGCATCATCATTGCCGCGATCGCTTTCCCCATACTCAAACAGGCCTACGAAAGCGGAGCTTACGAATATGAGGTTTTCGAGGAAGCCGAGGAGAATATGCGCAAAATAGAGTATTACGAAGACGTCTTAACTTCGAGACCATACGCAGACGAAAGAAAACTATTTTCTTTCAACCCTTTCATCGCTGAGAAGTGGAACCAAGAGTACGACGAGTACATGAGCCTTAACGAAGAAGGACTGAAGAAGATTTCTAAGAACATAGGGGTTACAGGGACAGCTACTAACCTCATACCCCTTTCATTTGGCCTGCTCTTGTTGGTCCCTCTCTCAAAAGGCGGAATTACTCCCGGGGTTTTCGTTAGTTTGCTTGCCGCTTCTTTCGGCATTGTGAAGGAAATTACTGTGGAGCTTTACTGGTCCGTGAGCGATTTCGCGCGGTATTGCCAATTTTACGAGGATTATAGCTCTTTTTTGAGATTGCCGACGCACAAGCGCGGGGAAAGTGCACGTGTCGGGCTTTGGGAGTTCAAATGCCTAGAGATGAGAAACTTGAGTTTTTCGTATCCCGGGGCTCAAAAGAAAGTCCTAAATAACCTCAATTTGAAATTCGAAAGAGGCCAAAGATATGCCCTGGTGGGTGAAAACGGTTCTGGAAAGACCACCATAGTAAAGCTCCTCCTGGGTCTTTATGAGGATTATGAGGGTGAGATCCTAGTAGATGGTGTAGAGTTAAGAGAAATACCCGACCTATCTGGCTTTTTTTCCGTGGCTTTTCAAGATTTCTATAAATACGAGATCAGGGTAAAAGACTTCCTAAGTTTCGGTAAAAAGAAACTAGATGTCCAAAAGGCTGCTGAAGTCTTGAGCGATTTGGGTATAGATCCTATGCTCTTAGATCAGAACCCATACTTAGGGAAATTCGATGAATCGAGTCACGAGTTATCCGGGGGTCAGTGGCAAAAGTTGCTCCTCGCGAGGATCCTATTAGATGATGCACCTTTTAAGATTTTGGATGAGCCTACTGCTTCCATAGATCCTTTGCAAGAAGCTAAGTTGTATGCATATTTTGACTCCCTGTCCGAAGGGGAGTCCACGTCTCTTTTGATTACGCACAGGCTAGGAGCCTCAGTAAACGTTAAGAATATATTGGTTTTAGACGAAGGCAGGATAGTAGAGGCGGGCTCACATCATGAACTTATGGCAAATAACAGGAAATATGCAGGGATGTTTAACGCCCAGAAGAGGTGGTACCATGAGTGATGCCTCTAAGAATTCTAAGATTTTCTTTAGTCTTTTCAAAGACCTTTCATCCATAGATCCTCCTAAGTTTTACTTCATGTATCTTTGTTTTGTTTTGAATGGTCTTTTGTTTAGTTTCATCGTGTGGGCCAAAGAAAGGGTTTTCGACTCTGCTATAGCGTTTTCTTCAAGAGAAGCCGGGCTTTATGAGATAGCGATCTGGCTCTCTCTTATGTTCGGGTTGTATCTATTGAACAGCGTCTTTGACGCTCTGGGGAACTACTATGCGGAAGTCTACGATCTAAAAGCTGTAAGGTATATGCATGGCAAGATAAATGAAAAGTCTAGGACCATTCCTGCCATAAGATACGAAGATCCTGAATTTTTAGACCAAATAGAAAAGTGCTACTCTGGCGCTAACGCTGGCATGTCTTACTTAAACAGCGTTATGGATCTTGCGTTTATGTATAGCCCGTTTGTGGTATTTATGGGTGCGTACCTCTGGGGCAAAGAACCTAAGTTGGTCTTAATAATCTTCCTCATTTTCTTGCCTTCGGTTTACGCTCAGCAGGTAAAGAAAAAGAAGTATAAAGAGCTGGAAGATGATGTAGCCCCGCTTAGGCGGAGGTACGACGGCCTAACGAGGTCTATCCTTTCTCTCTCAGGCTGGCGAGAGGCGAAGGTCTGTAACGCCTTCGGGTTTCTAAGATCTGAGCTCAAGGATACGGTTCTTTCTGTTCAAAACCTAAATAACAAGGTAGAACGGCGAAGCGCTCTTTACGACCTATCTGCAAGCGCAGTTAACCTCCTAGGGTATTTCGCAGTAATGTACCTCTTGTTCGGAGAGATGATGTCTGGAGGCATATCTGTAGGCGCTTTCGGAGCGATCATTTTCTCTGTGGATGAGCTATATTCTCTAATGGAAGAGGCCATAGTTGGACGGTTTGGGAGTTCCTCATCTAAGATCCCTAAAATTCAAAACTACTTCGATTTCCTCCAATCTGAAGAAGAAGCGCGAGGGGAGAGGATAAACGACGGCAGTATATCTCTTCAAGACGTTTGCTTCAAATACCCAAAGAACGATGAGTACGTTTTAGAAGATATCAGCCTTTCCATATCTGATGGAGAAAGAGTAGCTATCGTAGGCGAAAACGGAGCGGGAAAAACCACCCTGGCTAAACTGCTTCTCGGGATATTTGAGCCGTGCGCCGGATCGGTTGCGGTTGGCAGCTGCCCTTCTAGCCAAGTTGATTATCTAGGGATTTCCGCAGTTTTCCAGGACTTTAACCGTTACAGGCTTAGCGTCGGAGATAACGTGAGGATTTCTGATTATGTGAAAAATGCAGGTGATCCAGGGATCTTGGAACTTCTGGAGGAGTTTGATTTAAACTTTGAAAGCCACGACCTAGACACGCTCCTTTCTAGAGAGTTCGGAGGAATAGACATTTCCTATGGGCAATGGCAAAGGCTAGCCATAGCTAGAGGGATATATAGGGACAACAAAATACTGGTGTTGGATGAACCTACGTCTGCTATCGATCCTTTGGAGGAAAGCTACATATTCGACAAGTTCAAAGAGGTATCCAAAGGTAGAACTACTATCATAATAACCCACAGGTTGAGCTTGGTGAGGTTCGTAGACAGGATAATCGTGCTCAAAGATGGACGAGTAGTCGGTTTTGATTCTCACGAAAATCTTTTGGAAAAGAGCGAGTACTACAAAAGCATGTGGGATTTGCAGAGCGAAAGGTATTTGCTATAGCCTTTGCGATTTTACCGAAATTGTACGACATCGGTGCTATCATGACAACCTAAAGAGCAATGGGGTATGACATACTTGATATCCTCTCGTGCTACGTATAGAGTACAATTCGTATGACTTGGGTGTATCGGAGGTAAAGAAGTAGGTTAAGGCTGATTTTGGGGTCGGAAATGAGTGGAGAAATGGAATAATGACCTAATTTGCAGCAAAGAAAACAAAAATCCGAATTAAGGTTCTTTATACTGCCGGTGCGAATAGAAATTAGGTGGGGGTCAAGCAAACTGATAATTCTAGCAATTTTATCGACTATCATTATAGGTTGGATAGGAGCAGCTCTCGGTTATGATTTCATGAATGGCTTTTCAGAATTAGGTAGCATTCTAGCAGTTGCAACAATGGGGTCATTCATTATGATACAGAATAAACGAAGAAACAGAGAATAAGGGCAATTTGCAGTGGAGAGAATGGGCATATTATTGAAGTAGATAGTTTGCAGTACTCATTACATTACGACGATAACGCAGACAGGGATCTGGGGACAGCAGTATAGAATTACTGCAACATGTGCAGAAAGCCTGTTTGGTGGATGTAATGGGTTCATGGGGGCATTCAACGCGATATTTCAGGAAAGTCGTAATTGTAGAATTGTGTGTAATAAATACTGCAAAGAGCTTATTATTGGAGGTATAAGCATGAGAAGGCGGAATACATTTTGGCTGATATTAGTATTTGCTATTATAACAACTCTAGTCGGTTGTTCAAATAACCCAGATGCACCTAAACTCCTAACAGAAGAAGGTATAGCACCTTACGAACTTTCAGAGAGCGAGAAATACATATTAGAATCATTTGGAATGAAAAACAATTCTCAGATAATCTCCTTTCATGCACCACGAGATGGGATAACTTTGAATGTAAATGTCTATAGGCTTGAAGGCAACACAAATTGGAGTAACATAGGTGGCGGAGCTGTTTCAATAGGCACAGATAGGGAGCCCATCGAACAATTAATCGGAACTTTCACAATGCAATTGCGAGAAAATTACGCTATCGATTTTATTATAAACGCCGGTGGAATAGGTTCATACAAAACGGGCGAGATCTTGCTTGATACTGAACCAATGGCATCTTTTAAAGGTTTTCTAGAGGAATTCCAGAAAATTGAAATCAATAAGGAAATACCTATTGCTCTTATGGTTTATGATAGCGGTACAAGTATGAAAGCCTACGCTCTTGAAGACTATTTTACTCCATCTAAGTTCGAAGGAATGGATTTGGTACAGGTTGTTACGTTGACCTTTAGTGATACAGAATTGTAAATCGCGATACCCATAGCCTCTAAAGGGCGAACTAAGGCAAGTCTAAGCTATGTGCCTAGGATTCTAGATGTTTTTGAGATATCAAAGGAGCGAATGATCACTTCTATTAGCGCTGATGGAGATTGCAGTAAACGGAGTATCTACTAGAAAGGTGAGCCGGATTACAGATGAATTGTGCAGTGTCCGAACTCTGCAAGAATCTAGATCCAATCATAGAACGCTTAGCTCAGGTGACCAGTATCCTTTTTTACTGGTAGATGCCATGTACCTAAAAGGTAGAGAAGACGGGAACGGGTCATACGTATTTTCCCAAACAGAGAATCTGTTATCCCCCCGGCTAGGTGCTCTGCTCATGGAACAAGACGAGAATGGAAGGATCTTTTAGCAATGTATCTAGCCGAGGGTAATTTTACGCACAGATATGGACTTGACCAGCTCCGAGCGATCCCTTCCAACTGTTTCTTCATACTCACACGTCTGTTCTTCATGTTTCGGGATTGCTTTTCTTTTTCCGCGCAGCGATTATTTCCATAATAACAGCAGCTACAATGAAGCAGACGAATACAACCGTCCAGATGATCCAGAGGTTATTTGTTCTGCCGCCGCCAGCGTCAACACCGTCGGTCTGGAAGATCGCGCCCGCCGTAAAACCAATAATGTATGCAAGAGCTGTAAGGACAGAAACTTGCTTTGCTTTTGCAAGAAAGGCTATTCCTATTACGGCAATACCGCAGAGGAAAAGGATAAGGGGTAACTGCTTCATACCGTGAATATCAAAGAAGATATATCTTGTCAGCACGAATCCGGCACACAGGATGCCAAAGGAAACTAAATGCACAATAGCGTTTTTCTTGTTTTTCATTCTTCACCATTCCTTTCCTTTACGCTGATAAGCGTTTCCTGTCTGCACTTCGGACAGAACAGGGGGAAGTTTTCAAGCATCGTGTCCGGGCGTACCTTGATCCGCGTTTTGTTCCCGCAAACAGGGCATAGCACCCATTTTTCCTTACACAATGCGATCACCTCCAACTTTTGATTGCTCCTTATTTCGTTTGGTACAGCAAATCACAAATAACAGCACCTTTTGTATCCGGCTCAATGGAAGTCACAACTTTTACTTCGTCCGCTGAATTTTGGGGAATGGTAATGATCTTGCTGCATGGTGTATCCGCATTGACAGCATAGCATTTATCGCTCTCGTCGCCATACACAACGCTGATCTCCATTGTCCCATCTTGACATTCCGCTTGGATTATTAGCTGATATTCGGTATCTGCATCCAGAGAAAGCGTTTTGGAAACCTCGCTGTATTCTTCCTCGTATTCCTCTGGGTAAAAATGAAATTCAAAGCTCTGTGCGCTTTCAAACTCTGTATTGCCGTTATCGGAACAGGCAGATATGGAAAGCGTAACGCCTACTGCTAAAAGCAGCATAAGCGATTTCTTAAATCTGTTCATCGTTCAAAATCCTCCCGTCTTGAATTGTAATCAGCCGCTTTGCATAGGATGCAATCTGCTTGTCGTGGGTGATCAGGATAATCGTTTTTCCTGCGGCGTTCAAGTCGGAAAAAAGCTGCATGATCTCTTTTCCTGTTGTGCTGTCCAATGCGCCCGTTGGCTCGTCTGCAAGGATAACGTCAGCTCCGCAGGCAACAGCCCGTGCAATGGCTACCCTCTGTTTTTGCCCGGCGGAAATTTGGGTCGGCTTTTTCTTTGCCAGCTCCGCAATACCAACCGTCTGTAACGCAGACAGCACTTTCTTTTTCCTCTCAGTCTTTGATGTAATTCGTTTTATCAACGGTACTTCCACATTCTCAAATACAGAATAATCATCAATAAGAGCAAAGTGCTGGAATACAAATGCAATCCTTTTTCCTCGGATAGCAGAAAGGGTCGTTTCGCTTGCGCAACTCAAATCCTGCCCGTTGAACAGATATGTTCCGTCCGTAGGAGTATCCATACAACCGATAATGTTCAGCAAGGTAGTCTTGCCGGAGCCGGAGGCTCCCATAATGGCGACAAAATCCCCTTTTTCAATGTTCAAATCAATATCTGTTAATGCAGGGGTAACGATAGCGCCACTTCGATACTCCTTTTTGATATGTTGTAACTCAATAATTCCCATTGGTGTTTCCTCCTATCAATTCGCATGGCTGATACCGAAATACTTTGATTGCCGGTAGTAATGTAGCAATGAGAATGAGTGCGGCGGCAATTAAGCAGCAAATCGGCAGCGTATAGTGAATATGTGCTGTTAGCAGAATATCGCGGAACAAATCTGTGCTTCGTATAAACTCCAGGAATTTCATGCCCCATGCAATGAGAGTAGAGGTCATAACAATAACTGAAATTTCCGTTGCGATACATACCACAATATCTTTTTGGGTAAACCCGTTTGCGATAAGAATACCGTACTGTCTTCTTTTTAGAAGTGTGTTGGTGGTAAACACCGCAATGATCGAACTGACGGACATAAGGGAAATAAACACCGCAAGGGCAATTTGCCGGACCGTAAAAATATGTGTTTCCATGCGGTATGCTTCGTATTCTTCTGCAAGGGTGTATGCGGTTGCTTCAAAGCCGTGTTGTATGGAGTAATCAGATATTGCCTGTTTCAGATAAGCAATATCCGCGTTGTCTGAAAGCAGTACATAGGTATTGTGTAAACAGGAAAGCTGCGTCATTATGTCCGTTTCGCTGTCAACAGAAAACGGGGCAATAAACCAACCGTCGATAGACACCATAGGGAAGCGTATCAAATCATCTTCCTCTACCCATTTACTTCCTTTAGGGATATACCCGACAAGTTCGTATTTTTCCCCTGTACGCTCGTCAGTAAGAACTGTGCCGAGCGGAAGAATCTCACGAAAAACTTCACTTGCGAGAATCGGCAGATGCCCGCTTGCCGTTTCCGTGTATTCCGTTATACCGCAATTTATAAAAGACAACAGACTTTCATCCACGCTCAATAGCTGCGCTATATCGGCGTGACCTTCATATTTTCCGCCCTCGACAATTTCAGCATTTATATCCGTGTATGCTTCGGATGCTTTCAGCTCCGAAAAATACATACCTGTTGCGTCAAACTGTCCTACGGCATGGACGCCGGGAAGTCCGGCGATATAATGCAAGTATTGCGTAAGCACATTTGCAAACGCAGGATTTTCTTCGGTGTACTGATAATCAAGGTGCAGCACTTCCGACATATCATAGCCTAAGTTGTTCTCAAACTCCTTTTGCTGATATGTTGCGCTGGTGGCGTTGGTAATTGAGGTCAAAACGGTGTGCATGGCAATTATGCAAACCAAAAACATTAGCAACGAAAAAAACTTCTTTTTCCAAATTTCCTGTATCGCCAGATGAAATATCCTTCTCATTATGAAATCACCTCCGCAGGGTGGATTTTCATAATCTTTACTATCGGGATTGCCGTAGATACTGTCAGGGTAAACAGCAGCAATATAAGCGTCCCAATAAGGAAAAAGGGCGTTAGCTGTATGGAAAACAAAGCCGTATTCCAATGCTCCAATAAGCCAAGCAAGGCAATACTGATGCAAAGGCTGATGGACAGCGTTCCAGCCATATCCGCAATGATCGCTTTGATCAACTGGATGTTAGACCAGCCAAAGGCCTTGTAGATTGCCATATCGCGCTCCTGTGTTATCATCCAATAGTTCGTGACAACAAGGCAGTTTGCGATTGAGAAAATGTAAATCGCAAGCGCAAGGGATAATCCCGTATTCTGCATTGTCAGATAAATGGGAGTATCACCGTCCATTTCCGACAATGAAATCAAGATTGAATTGATGGAACTGATACCGATCAGTACCGAGGTCAAGGAAATGGCAAATCCAATGACTAAGAGGACGGTCGTTGGTCTGCATTTCCGTTTTAGATGTTGTAGCATAAGGGTCCTCACTTTCTTGTGTTCTGCCTTTATGACTACGCACCTTATATTTCGTTACAGATTTTTTGAAAAAGTCCGTACCGCAGATGAAACGGTACGGACTTACACTTACATCAGTTTATTTGCTCCAAAGCAGCACCGAAGCATCGATCACTTCTTGCAGTTCGTCAATGCTCATGGTTTCAATATCCGCATAATCTCCTGTGTAATAATAAACACGATCTATCTGATCTGCGCCTTTGTCCGCAGGGCATAAAACATACTCCGAAAAAACATCCTTATTTGTAGTAAGATCGTCCCATTTGGTATCAGATACATAGTAGAACAGATAGTTTTCTTCCTGTCCCTCTGCTGTAACCGTTACCCGCTTGATTTTGATATAAGTTGCCCGGCTTCCATTCAACCGTCCCACTAAACTATCGTCTATCATGGAAACAGAAATATTGTCATCGTATTCCACAACATTAACAGATTTTTTCAATACGCCAACGGCAGCAAAGAATATTGCCGCCAGCAGGACAATAGAAGCCGCAACAATTAAGATCTGCTTTCGTAGCAGTTTTTTCTTAACCGCCTGAAATGACGCTGCTTTCTTATATTCTCTTTCCGCATTAGGGGGTGCAATAACGATTTCCTCTGCATCACACATGGACGCATAGTATTCCTTACAGGCCGGACACTCCGACAAATGCTGTTCAATAATTGCTTTGCTGTCCTCGCTGCATACGCCGTCAATATACAGCGGTAAAAGATCTTGTATCAGATTACAAGGATAACTCATTTGACACCCTCCTTAATTCTCACTTTTGCGCGGTGGTAGGTAACTCGCGCCCAGCTTTCCGTCTTTCCAAATAGTATGCCAATTTCTTTGAATGACAATTCTCCGAAAGTGCGCATCCAGAACACTTCTTTATACGGCTGGTCCAGCGAATGAAGCTGTTTGTGTATTTGCAGGGCAGCTTCCTTATACAATAGCTTCTGCTCGATTGTTTCCTCTGCTGGGATAAGTTCTAAAGGATAGTCTACTTGCCGCTGCTGCCGCTTCGCTGCCGTATAGAATGTGTTCTTTGCGATCTGACAGAGCCATACGCTCAACTTACATTCCCCACGGAATGTATCAATACTTTTAAGAGCCTTAAAGAAAGCGTCTTGGGTGATTTCTTCTGCCCATTGTTCGTCCCTGCAAAGGGATAACGCATATTGAAATACGGTATCGTAGTATTCCGAATATATCTTTTCAAAGTCTTTCACCCAAACACCTCACTTTCTTTTAGGCTTTTACTTCTATTTTCTGAACAGGACTATGCCGATCAGAAGCGTAGATAAGAATATCCATACCGACATTTGCGAAAACAGGTTGCCAAGATAGCTTGTATGAATGTCAAGCAACTTTGCGGCAACACCCAGCACCATGCCCGCAACTGCAATCAACCCTGTATGGAGCAGAACTTGCGAATATTATTCCATAACTTCAACATTCTACATTCCTCTGTCCCTATGACTTCGGAAAACGAAAAATGTTACAAACTTTTTCGAAAAACTTATAATAGCAAAGCGGTGACATGGCGTTTGTGCCATATCGCCGCTGTTTGATCGTTTGCCTAATATACTATAGTTCATGGCAACAGAGGCAGAACGCAAACACGCCATATCTAAAGATATCAAAGTTTGGGTTGAGCCAGTATAATTGTGTAAATTGAGTTTTCTGAAAAAGAAAGCCAGATTCAAAACCCTCGAGCAGAGGGATTTCTAACAGACTCAATACAAGATTACTGCAAACTAAGAAGGTTTGCGTAAGCGTTTTTACGTAGGCTTACTTTATTCACACGCCAAGCAGATGTAATGCGACCAATTGTTTCTGCAAATAGGTCGCAAGGCGCTTTGTTTCATGTATTTGAACGAAAATACTTCTAGACTCTTTGAAGAAACGTCGAGAATCTGCTGGAAGAAAAACGGCCAGTAGATCCCTATTAGCGTCAGTACGGGTTAGTCACTCGCCTTTCAGCTTGTGCTCAAACTGTTCAATGGTAGTATCTGGCCATATGATTATCCTCTTAAGCGTCAAGGGATCATCCCCTGGTTTAACAAAACCATGTTTTGTGGTAAACGCGAGGCTATACTGCCGCTCGGCTAATACCTCCAACAGGTGGTCGTTTATAGCTCCGAAAGGATAAGCAAAAGCCCAAGGTTTGTCCAGCCCGTTGCTTTTAAATGCTTCCTCTAAAAGCGCAAAATCTTCGGCAATTTCTTCTCGGGACCATGATAAAATATTAGGGTTACTGGTTATCCCGCCATGACCGTCGTAAGTGTGACTTTGAAATTCCGCTACTTTTGCTTCATCCATGGCAAGAATTTGTTCCCAGCTTAGATACTCAGAACCTGTATCAGATGCGTCTGTAAACGCACCTATGATAAAAACCGTACATGTGAATTGGTTTTCTTCCAAAACAGGCCACACGTATTGGGAAATACTAGAATAGCCATCATCAAATGTTATGAGTACGGATTTTTCGGGCAACTCACCCTCCCCATGTAGCCAAGCTGCAAATTGAGAAAGAGTGGTGGTTGTATATCCGTTTTTCTTTAGCCACGCCATTTGCTCCTGAAACTCCTCCAAGGGTACAATCATGCCAGCAGCATTCGATGAAACTTCTTTCTCTGGAATAACTATGTGGTATAGAAGCACATGAACGTATTCTGCATTTTTCATAACGCCTTTATCAAAACGTTCATTAGTGCTGACTAGGTATTGATCAGATATGCTAGTAACAGGCTCACTCGGATTTGAGTCTTTCTGAAAAAAGCACCCGCAAAACAGGAGCAGGCTCACGGCTACGAATGACGAAATGATCAAATGTTGGGACGCTTTCTTTCTCAATGTTATAACATCTCCTTTGATATGATTTATCTTGAAACTTAGGAGAAACAACCTGAATATAGTGACACTACACCTGGTCGTAAAAAATCTTGGGAAAAAACATGGTTGCAGTTTGAAGGGCAACATCCATCCAGTCTATGCCCATGAAATTACTACACTGCCATTCGTTTGAAAGTATACCATATTTCTTATCCTATTCCATGAGTGTGGCACCTAGCCAAGGGAATGACAGATTCTCTACTCGGGGAAATATGTATGGCGGCTCCTATTTCAAAGTGATTCATTAACGATTTGATCAATGAGGGATGGTCGAGGGACAAAAAAATGCTGTGTTACAGATGGACCTCTTGGGTGTACCAGTGTGTAGGCCTATTGAATTCGGCACCTGCAAGGGAGGTTATCGCAATTTTTTCTGACGCTAAGGTTTATATGTACGACCTCGAACCTAGCCGGGTTCTGAAACTCACACATTTTGGAGTAACACGCCGTGCCTTATGAGACGAAAAGGCTCACCAGGCCCCATTTTTGGCGAACCTGGTGAGCACGATTTACCTGTTCAGAACCTATTCCGGTTCACGGTCGACGAAGCCGGTTTCCTCTCCCACCTTGTCCACCACAGCCTCTTTTACGGATTCTTCGATCTTACTCACGCCGCCCTCTCTTACAGTAGTGCGAACCACACCCTTGGTTAGAGGGTTATTGTTGAGTACCTTGCTAACAGAGTATTCGCCTAGCTCTGTGGATGAGCCTTTCGGCATTGGAATTGCGTCCTTCAGTGCGTCTAATCTATTATCTGCGTATGAAGTGAACACGCCTTTCGTGAGACCTTTCCCCATGGCATCGCGAATACCATCTGCATCTTTGCCTTTCATAGAGGCATCGAGACCTCCCTGTAATCCTTCGTTCAGGATGTCTGCAGCTGCTGCATGCCAGGGCAGTTTTTCGTCTCCTCCAGTCAATTTCTCTTTAAGTACTTCAGTTCCGGCATTCAGAATGCCCTTTGCAAGGTGTTTCGTAGCATTTTTGGGGTCAGCCATACCTTCGCCCATGCCCGAGGCGACGCTCTTTCCAGCGGTGTATGCAAGTTTGATCTGCTCGCCTGTTGGGCCTGTTACTGCAGCTAATCCTTCAATAGCGATGTCAGCGCCGAACTGAACGCCTTGAGCTGCTTTCTCTGCAATCTCGAAGCGGTCACCGCGTGCCATCTGTTCTTTGAATTCCTTAATATTCTGCTCCATCTGTGCGTCGAGCTCTTTGCGCTTCTCTTTATCTGCGGCTTTCTTTTCCGCCTCAATTCTCTTCTTTTCAGCTCGGATCTTCTCATTGAGTTCCTTGGCGTCCTGAGAAGGACCAATAGAGCCTCGATCGACTGGTTTGTACTCGATAGAGGCGTTGTTCTCAGAAAGGATGTTCGCGATCTCTTTTTCTCTTTCTGAGAGCTGCTGGAGCCGCGTCTTGACAGCGGACGTATCGTAGCCAGGTAAGTTGTAGCCCTTGGCGACCGCTTCAAGCATTGCTTTTTCTTCTTTTACTGCTATTAGGTCGGTTTGTTGCTGTCTGATCCATTCATTCCTGCTCTCTATTTGGGCCTTAATTTGCGCCTGTTCATACTCGACCATCTGTTTCTGATAATTAGCCTGTTGAATCTGGGTATTCAGATAGTTCATATAATCTTCGTACTGTTTTTTCAATTCAGCATATCCGGGATCTGTCTTATCAGCTGTCCTTTCAGATTCTTCCCATAACCGTTTAGTCTCTTCAAGTTCGCGCTCGAGTGTAGAATGGGCTTGGGCAAGGGCATTTTCAGCTTCGGAATAAGCGCCTTTTGCGAGCTCCTCCTGCCGCTTTGCATCTGCTTCGACCGCTGCTGCGATTTGTTGGGCCATTGCTGACGTGTCCACGATAGTGCTGTGAATTTGTTCTTTGGCGAGGACTTCGGTTTCCGCAGAGATCTGACACCCCTCGAACAATATTGATAGGCCAGCGAGAAACAAACCTACAATGCCGGAGTCTTGTAACACTATTCCAAATATTTCGCTTGAGGAATTCGTGACGTAGTCGACCTTGATTTTCATATCTACCGCCATCCTTTCACAGAATCCAGGAAATCCTAACCGGCTTGAAATTAGACACAATTAGGTACTTCGATATCGGCTGTTACAGAGGGTTATTTCAGGAGCCACTGGACAGCCGCCAAAACACGAACGGCGCCTGGGGCAGTCTGGACATCGTTCCAAAAAGCGGCCAGGGAACGCGTGGAATTGTCTACTGTTCCATGCGGCCTCGATACCAAGGCCTCTGAGACTCACGCCGAAGTTTGGATCTTTTTCAAAACTGCAAGGATACAATCGGAAATCTGGAGATATATAGGCAGAGAAACGTCCTGCCTCGCAGGCTTCCATGCACATTGGATGTATGTTGCGAGAGAATTCTAGCAGGGCAGGGACGCTGCAGCTGTCAAAACCAGCTTTATCGGCATTTTCAGGAAGGTTAAAGAGGGAAAAGAAATGCCTAACTCGCGGGTCATCGACTTGAAGGACCTGTTTTTGAGTTCCTAGACCCACTGGCTTGTGAAGAAGAAAGATTATACGGTTAATACCCTGAGGGTATTTCTTTTCTTCTACCATCTCAATGGCTTCGTCTATGGTTGCGTTAGACAGACAAAAATGGATATTTGTTCGTATGCCTGCGCTTAAGAACAAGTCTATTGCCCTATTGGTGTATTCACTACGGTACCAGCTTACCGCAACGGCGCCGCAATATTCCTTGATATAGGGCATGAGGCGTTCCTCTAGCCCAAAACCGGAAGTAGTAAAATTCGGGACGACACCGTTATCTCTGGCATACTCGATAATTCGGAGGAAATCTTCATGCATTTCGGGGTCTCCACGGCCACCGAGGGCAATCTGGAAGGTTTTTCCGCGACATTCGTCGATGATGGCTTGAAAATCTTCGAAAGACATGTTCGGTTCGCTCAGGTTTAAGCCGTCTTGGTAACACTCAACACCCGACTGAAGACATAGGCCAGTTTGCCCGTGTATGCAATGGCCCATGATCCCGATGTCAAGAAGTTCGGGGAAACTGCCCATAAACGGGTCTAGGCCTGTGTCTTTGCCATCTGCGTCATAGACGTTAGAGCGGATACCTCGCCCTGTATCCGGGTCAAATGCCGACATATACCGATATTTCTCATCTTTTATGATCATCATGCGCTTTCCAATCGCGCTCCTTGGGGTATGAAGAGAGTTACAATAGCGGCTACGATAAGAACTACGCCCAATTTATATCCGCCATATTTGGAATGCATAAGTATAAGAGGAGCATCTTGTAGAAGCCCTGCGACAAAGCCTGACAAAATCATGTAGAGAGAGTCGTCGGAGTAATTGATTCTGATCTTGAACGTCCTTGAAATGTCAGACGCGGCAAGGCGGCTAAACTTGAAGATCCAGTGCTTGCGACCTTCTCCGAGTAGATAGGTGACTGTGAAAGAGATGAGTAGGCAAACGAAATACTTATCGATTTTGTTCCTGGCTCCGGAAAACCTACTGTAACTGGCGAAATTGTTGGCGACGACCAGTCCTATGCCGCCACCTAGGAGGAGGTAGAAGTATGCTTTCTTCGAAAGACGTTCAAAAGTGTGCTTAAATCCAGGAACAAAAGCCGTAATTGGCTCGAGGGCTTGGGTTAGACCGACGTCGCTTATGCGTTGAACTAGTTTCTTGCCAAAGGTGAAGATAATGACCCAGTAGATCGTCTTTGGAATCACGTTGTTGTAGGTGGCTGTGAGGAAGATTACAGGCGTCTTGATGAATTTCGGAATATACTGTGCGATGGTGTCCCACCAAAATACGAGTTGAATGAGAATCACGATGCCAATCTGCATCAAAAGGGTCGTAAGCATCTGTGGGACGTTGTGGGTGCCTGTTTTGCCAAGCTCAAGAAGCCATGAGAAAAGTGTTTCCTGGGGGAGTTCTTCCTTGTCTAACGCTTATTACCTTCTTTTTGCTCCGGGAATCTATAAGAATTTTGTGGATATTTTGCTTCGTTCCCTAAACGCTATGTCATGGGCAAAAAGGGGCAAGAAGTACCGTTTCCTTTAAAACTTTCAAATAAGTGTTGACTATCACCTTAGGTTCTAGCTTATGCTTCTTACGAGGTGATAGGCATGCTGATAAGTGAGGTAAGCAAAGTCACAGGTTTGACCAAAAAGGCAATTGAATATTACGTAGAACAAGGCTTAGTGTTTCCATCTATTTTGGAAAACGGATATAGAGATTTTGACGAGGTTCAAGTTGAACGATTGAACCAGATTTCTGTCCTAAGAAAGGTTGGCTTAGGTACGGAAGAGATCAAGCGCGTGTTGGCTGATGAATCAGGAGATACTTTGCAGACCCTGGCAGTAAAGAAGGAGCTGGATATCCGAGGCGAACAAGCAAAGAAGTCAATACTCGACAAGTTAGCAAGCGGCAGTAGCTATTCTGACATTAGCGCAGAACTTCAGGCAATTGAGGCCGGCAAAACAATTGCTGAAAAACTGTTGGAAGCTTTCCCCGGATACTACGGCAGGTTCATCTGCCTGCATTTTGCTTCGTTTCTAAACGAGCCTATTAAAACGGACAGGCAGCAATTGGCCTATAGCCAAGTAATATCCTTCCTAGATGAAGTGCCACCACTTGATCTTCCAGAGGACTTACAAGAATACTTGATTGAGAACACCAAGACCTTAGGTACAAGGCAGATAACAGAAATGATTCAAAATGTTAGGGCTTCTTTGGATGATCCTGAGGAGTTTCTGTCACACAATAAGGAGATGATAGATCAATACTTGGCATATAGACAATCGGATGAATACAGGGCCTCTCCCGCTTACAGACTCATGTCATACATGAAGGAGTTCAATGAGACAAGTGGATACTATGATGTTTTCATTCCTGCGCTGAAAGAGTTGAGTCCTTCTTACGCTGAGTATCATAGACAGCTAGAACTAGCCAACGAAAAGATGCTCGCCCAATACCCGGACCTGGAAAAACTGAATGAGTAGGAGAGTAGTGAAATTCTTGGAGAGCCCATGTGCCTGGTACTTGTTGCGGATTGGGAGCGTTCGACGTGTTTTCCAGGATCAGGGTGTTAAAAATAAGCGGTGTATTGAGTGGGCTTTTCTAACGCCAAGAAACCTACATTGGTTAAGTATTTGACTTTAACCAGACAGGAGGCAATGAAGGGTCGATTTCCCTTGGATTCGAAGATTTGATTTACATGTCAGGACCTGATCTTTGGAGGTATCATAAAGTTAGATAGGTAAAGTCGCAAGCGGCGTTGATTTACTTAAAAGTGGGAGATTTATCATAGTTTGACAATTGCGTCTGAAATGATTTTAAAGGAGGTAAAAACGGTGGCAGACAACGTTCAGAAAGTAAAGGCAATTTTGGATAGTGCCGGTATCGTTTACTCAAACGCCAATGAAAAGCAGCTAAAGATCGAAGTAGATGGTCCTACTCCTACCGATCTATTGCTTATGGCTGTGGCAGGTTGCAGCGGGATCACCCTTAGAACTTTGCTTGAACGGGATGGGCTAACGCCAGAAAGATTAGAAGTGTTTGTCGAAGGCGTAAAAAGTGAGGACCGCCCAAGAAGATTCACACAGATTTCAGTGAAGTATCATATCAAGTGCGAGGGGCTTAGCGAGGAGGCTTTGAACAAGTACTTAAAGATCACCGAATCGGCCTGCCCTGTGATTCAGTCGCTCAGCGCTGAGAGCCATCTGGAGTACACATTAGATCGGTGAAGCAGAAACCCCCGTCCCTATTGCTCTATTGCTTCGTGCTTTAGGAGGTGAGAGATAGTGCAGTTTATATGTTATCCGAGATGCAAAACGTGTCAAAAGGCTCAGAAATGGTTGGATGAACATGGCATTGAGTATACCGTGCGTGACATCCAGACTGACAACCCTACTATTGAAGAATTGAAAGAATGGCACGCTAAGAGCGGATTACCGCTGAAGCGGTTTTGGAATACGAGTGGGCAGAGGTACAGGGAGTTATCCCTTAGCAAAAAGTTGCCTGATATGACCGAGGAAGAGCAATTTGCCCTGTTAGCTACAGACGGAATGTTGGTGAAACGCCCAATTCTTGTAAGCGATGATTTTGTGCTCATCGGTTTCAAGGAAAAAGAGTGGGAAGAGACGCTGAGCCAGTATTTCGCCAATTAAGGTTTTGTGCAGTTGGACATGGGTGATGGTCAATTGAGGTTCCCTGACCCATATCCAACTGCTTTAAATTCTATCTTCGAGAAAATAAATTTTCTTGAGGTATGTTACTAATCTCTAGGCCTGGCATGGCTTCACCTAGGTCTTTGGATACTTCTGCTAGAACTTTAGGATTATCGTAATTCTTTACAGCTTCTACAATGGCGCGTGCACGTTTTTCTGGATTTTCAGACTTGAATATTCCTGAGCCTACGAAAACACCATCGCATCCCAACTGCATCATAAGAGCCGCATCTGCCGGTGTAGCGATACCGCCTGCTGCGAAGTTTAACACAGGCAATTTTCCGTTTTCGGCAACCCAGAGCACTAGATCATACGGGGCGCCCATTTCCTTAGCTATGCTCATGAGTTCTTCTCTGGGAGCGTTAACTACCCTTCTTATTTCGTCATTTACAGTTCTCATGTGTCTTACAGCTTCTACTACGTTACCTGTCCCTGCTTCGCCTTTTGTCCTAATCATGGCGGCTCCCTCACCAATTCGCCTGAGGGCTTCGCCCAAGTTCCTTGCACCGCAGACGAAAGGTGTCTTAAAGGCCTTTTTGTCTATGTGGTATCTGTCATCTGCAGGCGTGAGGACCTCGCTTTCGTCTATGTAGTCTACACCCAAAGCCTCCAAGATTTGGGCTTCCACAAAATGACCTATTCTCACTTTAGCCATTACAGGAATGCTAACGGCATCCATGATTTCTTCTATCAATCGAGGATCTGACATCCTTGCGATTCCGCCTTCTTTTCTGATGTCAGCTGGTACTCTTTCCAAGGCCATTACAGCAACGGCACCGCTCTTTTCGGCGATCTTAGCTTGTTCGGCGTTTACTACATCCATGATGACGCCACCTACAAGCTGTTGAGTCAACTCTTTTGCGTTTCCCACTACAAAACCTCCCTATTTCCACGTAACAGTATTTTGTCTACGAATATGACATATCAGAACCGAAGTTACTGTGTCAATTGACCATTGGGCACATTTCCTGTACTGTACACATTAGCTATGAAGTATACTATGGATAGAGAAAATGTCCAACACCTACTTCCAGAAAAAGGGGATCTGATAGCATTGAAGCTCACTTTGCAAGATGTGGTGAGAACAGCAGTGGTAGCTGCCCTAGCTGTGGGCATTCAAGCGCTGAATTTGAGCCAGATGATCACAGGGCCGGCGATTAACGCTATTCTATACATAGCTTCTATCTTCATAGGCCCGATCAGTGGTTTGATGGTAGGGTTAGTGACTCCGTGGGTTGCGTTGCTTACAGGCATAATGCAGTTGGTTCCTGCTGTTCCCGTGATTATGGTAGGGAATGCAGTTTTATGCCTTGTTGCTGGCTACTTAGACAGATTTAACCGATATCTGGCAATGGGTCTAGCGGCAGTCTGCAAGTTCATTGCAATGACCGTAGGTATAAAGATTCTTATTGGACGGGGAACTAACGTTCCTGGGCCTGTTTATTCGGTGTTAACGATCAACCAGCTGGTGACAGCTCTCCTAGGAGCTGTGTTGGCTTCAATCGTGCTGGTGGCGCTTGAAGCAATTGAGGGTAAGTAAAATGCCATTGATGCCGCTACGATTAGCGGCATCAATTATTCTGCAATAACCCCGTATTTTATAAGGGATTTTTCCTTCCAAGTTCCGCGGCGATACCACATGTAATTCAAGATCGCTCCTATAACCCAGCTAATGAGAAGCGAAAAGAACAACGCGTCAGGCGAACCTGCCGGGTACATTGGGCTCCTAGTCATAGACGCCCAAATATATGCTAAGGGCACGCGTATGCAAACTGTAGTGATTATTGATATCCACATTGAAGGCATAGTGTCTCCAGCACCCCGCATTATGCCGCCGAAAATCTGGGACACTGCCATAGCTACATACCCGGGTGCGAGTATTCGTATCTGTCGCACGCCGAGGTTAATGATGTCCTCAGTGGATGTGAACAACCGTATCAAATTCTCGCCGAGAAGAAGTAGTAAACTGACTAGAATAACCGATGTGGTGAGACTTATCTTGAGGATATCCCTGCGCCCCTCCTCGATACGATCTAACTTGTTGGCTCCTATGTTTTGCCCTACAAAAGTGGCGATAGCCATACCGAAAGTGAAGTTTGGCATCATAGCAAATCCGTCAATGCGCATTACAGCTGTTGTGCATGTGACTACTCTGTAACCCATGCTGTTTGTAAGGGACTGTACGAAAACCATAGACATTGAGAAAATCACTTGGGTAATTCCTGAAGGCAAACCGAGCCTCATCAGTTGAGATACAAGATCTCCATCGGGAATGAGCATCGATATGTTTATATCTACTGTGTCTTTCATTCGAAGCAGTTTCAATAGACAAAGTATTGCTGAAACTGCCTGGGATATAATGGTTGCCAAAGCTGCGCCGCCTACACCCATGTGTAAGTTTGCTATGAAGTATATATCCAGAAAGATATTTAGGATCGAAGCTGTAATTAGTACGAACAAGGGATAAACTGAGTTACCCAAGCCACGTAGCACACCCGACAAGATGTTATAGAGGCCGCTGAAAGCAACGCCTGCTAGTATGATTACAAGGTAGGTATGAGCCAAATCGTAGGTTTCCGTCGGAGTATTTGTAAGTTTGAGCAAAGAACCAGATAGGGGTATCCCTACTGCCATAATGATCACAGATGACGCCAGAATCAGGGTTATAGCGTTACCTACGGAGTGCGAAAGTCTATCTCTTTCTTTTGCCCCAAAATATTGGGCCACCATGATAGAGGTGCCTGTAGAGATTGCAATGAAAAGTACTAGCAGTAAGTTAATGATAGGAAGAGTAGTGCCAATTGCCGAGAGCGCCCTGTCTCCTACATATTGCCCTACTATTATCGAGTCTACTGTGCTGTATAGTTGTTGAGCCAGGTTCCCGATGAGTAACGGTATGGAGAACCTAAGCAGACAAGTCATGGGTTTACCGACAGTCATGTCTTGCGAACTAAACAAGTTGGTAATCTTTTGGATCATTTAGCAAACCACCTTTTCTGCTTTATCGATTATTTCACAAAATTTCGATGGGCGCAATAATTTGGCTCCCTTTTGAGAATGCTACATAGGGGATGGAGGGCTTCGTGGATGGTATTAGTTGTTGCTCTTTGTGAAATCTAAAACATCTGATAGACTAATGATACGAATGACATACCCTAAATGTACGCTGCTGAGAATCAAACTATACGAGGAGGGTAAGTATGTTGTACGAAATTGTAACTAACTTTCCCCATGAAATTCTAGACACAAATAAGCCGCCGTGTATATCCCTATATCAGCCAACCCATCGGCATAGGCCTGAAAACAAACAGGATCGGATACGGTTTAAGAATCTGGTTCAAAAAATTGAAAACTCGTTGAGACTGAAATATCCGACTAGGAAAATAGAACCTTTGCTTGAGCCTTATCGCGTGCTGGCTGAAGACAGGCCCTTTTGGGATCATGCGCTGGATGGATTAGCCATACTTTCCAACGAAGATCGGTGCATAGTTTATAGACTGCAAAGACCTGTAGAGGAATTGGCCATTGTAGCTGACTCGTTTCACATTAAACCTTTGATACGAGTGTTTCAATCAGCAGACAGGTACCATCTCTTGGGGTTAAACAGGGAATTATTCAACTTGTACGAAGGAAACAGGTATGGGTTTGAAGAAATCGACCTGGGCCCCGACGTTCCAAAGACTGCTGAGGAGGTTCTTGGAGAGAGAGATTATGAACGTAGTGTAACTGCGGCACCTCACACTACAGCGTCAGGCGCCCCCATACTTTTCGGACATACTGAGAAGAGCGAAGAGAAACAAAAAGAGACTGAAAAATTCTTCCGATTTGTAGATAAATTTGTTCTCGAAAACTACTCTCAACCATCGGGTTTGCCATTAATGCTAATAGCATTGCCTGAGTATCATAGTTTGTTTCACAAGATAAGCCGTAACCCGCATCTAATGAAAGAAGGGCTCAAGATTGCCCATCATCCTGATACTACACCCAAACTAAAGGATGAGGTGTGGAAAGTCCTAGAGCCCAGCTATCTAGAAAAGACTAGAGTTTTGATTGAAAAGTATGAAGAGGCTAGGGCTAAATGGCTTGCCACCGACGATCTGTCTCAAATCGCACGGGCCGCGCTTCAGAATAATATAAAACACCTGTTAATTGAGGCAGACAGAGTAGTGCCGCTTAGGATTAATCCTGAGACGTGGGAATTGGAGCCTGCAGACCTTGATGATCCCGAGCACGATGATTTGCTAGATGACCTAGCAGAAATGGTCTTCAGGAGCAAAGGAGAAGTGGTGGTGCTCCCGAAAGACAGGATGCCAACTACCACAGGAGCTGCTGCGATTTTCAGATTTTTAAGCGTTGTATAATTGCATATAGTATCTTTGAAGGGTATTGTGATGTGATCACAAAGATTTTTGGGATTCGATAACAGTGCCTAAGACATTGTTTTTCTGATGGTGTTGTTCCTATAGATGTGCGTGTTGTACTTGGGCTTTATGGAGAAGTGTTTGCCAGGCAAGAGGGTAACGTTGGTCTCTCTGGCATTGCCTGGCTCTTTTTGTGGTTACAGAGCGGTTGATGTTCATTGCATCGCACTATGTTTAATGGTAAACTGGCAAGGGATAGTGCCTAATGTCACAAATTATAAATTATTATAGAAACAGGCGGTTAAGTATACAAGTGCAAAGATTCACAGAACTGGATTTTATGTCTGTTTCAGGTGCATTGACTGACCATACTGTTTATCCCCATAAGACCTTGTGGCGATGTGTTCCTAAAGGTCTCGACGCCTGCTCTAACAGGTTGATTTGGGAGGGTTGAACCAAAGGTGACGAGCATATTTGCGCCTGAAAGACTCGTATATGAATATGAGTTGGAACGAGGGGAGTTTAGTACAGTCGCTGAGGAGACTTCTAAGCTCAAGCGAGCGTTGTTAAACATAGGATTCCCCGCTGATGCTACCAGGCGCGCGTTGATTGTGGCATATGAATTGTCTATGAACGTTGTAATCCATGCTTTTTCCGGAACGGTGAAGGTTTTATGGAAAGATGGGGGTCTTGAAATAGTAGTTGAAGACTCGGGGCCTGGCATACATAATGTGGAACTTGCCATGCAAGAAGGTTATTCAACAGCCCCCTCGAACGTGAAGGAATTAGGGTTTGGGGTGGGAATGGGTCTACCTAACTCTAGGAAACATTCAGATTTTATGGAACTTACATCGACTCCCGGCGAAGGCACGCGTGTACTATCCAGAATACTTCCAGGGCCCCAGGATATGGTTGGAGCGCCATACTTCCATTCTGTAAGGCTTCAAACAGACAAATGTAAAGGTTGTACTAACTGCATAAAAGGATGTCCCACTGAAGCAATACGAGTTAGGGGCGGAAAGGCCTTTATACTAGAGGACAGATGTATTGATTGCGGAGAGTGTATAAGGCAGTGTCCCAACCATGCTAAGGTTGCAATAGCAGATAAGTGGGCCATTCTCGATAATTATGACTACAAAATAGGTCTTATAGCTCCGTCTTTTTATGGACAATTCCATCGAGATATATCGCCTGGCAAAATTCGAGCTGCCCTGTGTGCACCGGGAGGTTTCGATGAAGTATTCGATGTTTCTATTGCGGCTGATTTGGTGAGCTCAGTTACGAGAAACTACATAAACAAAACGCATTCTCCAAGGCCACTAATCTCCAGTGCTTGTCCTGCAGTGGTAAGGCTTATTCAAGTTAAGTTCCCATCTTTGTTAAAGCATTTGGTTCCGTGTGAAGCGCCTATGGAGATAGCGGCATGGTTAGCGAAAAACGAAGCCCATAAAAAACATCCTGAAAGGTCGGCTTCTACATTTTTTATTTCCCCTTGCCCTGCAAAGATTACTGCCGCTAGACAGCCGGTAGGCCGAGGTAGATCTTTGGTGGACGCTGTTATATCTATGCAAGAAGCGTACAGTTGGGTACGTGAACATATTTCAAGCGTCACTGAAGAAATGGATTTTCCCACTTCATCAGGATATGGTATTGGCTGGGGAAGATCTGGGGGGGAGATGTTAGCTGCGGGAGTCCAGGGCTTGGCGGTTGATGGAATTACGCAAGTTGCATCAGTGCTTGAAGAAGTTGAAAAGGGCGAACTAGATTACATTGATTACATCGAGGCCCAAGCTTGTATTGGGGGTTGTGTGGGAGGCGCCCTTACAGTGGCCAATTCTTATGTCTCTAGAACAAGGATCAGGGATCTGGCCAATGCTTACATAGATTTGCCTCCTAACCCTATCTTGGCTGATGTTACTGAAACAAATCCTGCAATTTGGATGAATTTGGAGATCTTGCCTCGTCCCATCTTTAAACTAGATGAGGATGTGCAGGAAGCTAGAAATAAACTTGAGCTGTTGGAAAACATTGAGCATTCGCTTCCTGGACTGGATTGTGGAGCCTGTGGTGCTCCTAAGTGTAGAGCTTTGGCTGAGGATATAGTCCTTGGGAGAGGGTCTGTGTGGGATTGCACATTTAAATTGAGGGAGCGACTCGAAAGTCTTGCACAAGAGATAAAAGATCTGGCAGGTAAGAAACCGCCTGCAATGGGGCAATTTAATGATAATGTTTCCGAGGAAGAAAATAGTTAGAAAGGACAGATTCTATGCTGGTAGAAGATTTAGTTTCCATGTTTGATTTGCAGGTGAAATCTTTACCTAAGGAAAGTCGCTCGCAGAAAATTGAAGGCGGTTATTCCGGAGATGTTTTGTCTCATGTGATGGCATGTGCTAAACCAGGTTATGTCTGGCTTACAGTTCAGACCCATGAGAACGTCATTGCCGTAGCAAGCCTACTTGATTTGGCGTGCATCATTGTATGTCAGCGAGAACTGCCCGAGGAAACGTGCGAAAGGGCCAGGAGGGAGGGAGTTGCCGTTTTATGGACTGACCGGAGCGATTTTGAAATGTCAGGGCTTTTGTATGAAACTTTTTGTGAGAAAGGTATAGGGAATTCACAAGCCCAGACAGGGTCTAAGGTCGAGGTGAATTGAGAGTCCAGAAATGAGCAATTTGTAAGGAAAGAAAAGATATTAAGAGGAGGGGAAGCCGTGTCCAATAACACTGAGCACAAATGTGAATGTGCAGAAGCTTATTTGGATATCGAACGGATCATTGAGCAAAACAGAGGGAATAGAGGGGCTTTAGTTCAGGTACTCCACTATGTACAGGAACGCCTGGGTTATGTACCCAAGGATATTCAAGTAAAGATTGCGGAAACCCTTGGAGTCTCTCTAACTGAAGTGTATGGAGTCATAACTTTCTATTCGCTTTTCAGGGAAAAGCCGAGAGGGAAGTATATTATATCCTCATGCCAGGGGACTGCTTGCTATGTGCGAGGGGCTCCTGATGTGTTGGAGAGGCTCGAAAAAGAACTGGGCATTACTGCAGGGGATACAACAGACGACGGTCTGTTCACTATTGAAGTTGTAAGATGTTTGGGTGCTTGTGGCTTGGCGCCAGTTATGACCGTCAATGAAGATACACATGGCCGGGTAACCCAAGATAAAGTACCTGCCATTTTGGATATGTACAGAAAGAAGGAAGAAGCGGAGACTGTTCATGTTGCAGGTAGCTAGTTTTCGGGTACTCTCAAGCAAAGTGCGGAGGTGCAGGTAATGGTAGACTTGTCTTTACACCTGCTCGATCTTTTGCAAAATAGCGCACATGCGGGCGCCCGGACGGTAAAGGTAGACATTTTGGAAAGTCTGGAACACGATCTTTTGCAGGTAAAAGTTTCAGATGATGGGAAGGGTATAAGCTCTGACGAACGGGAACGGATTCTAGACCCTTTTTACACTTCGTCAGACCGTAAACATGTAGGTTTGGGGCTGCCCCTTGTAGCTCAGGCTGCGGAGCTGGCAGGAGGTTCATTGTCCATAGAAGATAGCGAGTTAGGCGGAGCTTGCGTAGTAGTGAATTACAAGCTTAACCATCCGGATAGGCAGCCTTTAGGAGACATAGTAGCTACTTTTGTTTCGTTCCTAGCTGGCAATCCAGACTTGCGTGTGTTGTTTACGTACTGCGGCCCAAACGGTGTCTACCATTTTGATACAAATAGTATATGGGATGATATTGGAGAAGACAGCCGGAATCAGTTGATTTTTCTAGGCAAAGTGGAGGAAGAATTAACCCAAGGGCTGTATTCTGCAGGTTATCGCCCAGATAGAGGAGGTCTTGTACTTTGAAATCGATTGAAGAACTTGAGCGGATCAAAGAAGAAACACTTCAAGAAATACGTCTTCGCTCAGCTTCAGGAAGCCCCAGGATAGTTGTGGGGATGGGTACTTGTGGGATAGCTGCGGGTGCTAGGGATACAATGCTCGCCGTACTAGACGAGCTTAGGAAGAGGAAAAAGTTGGATGTTACTGTAACAGAAACTGGCTGCATAGGCCTTTGCTCACAAGAGCCAATAGTAACGGTTGAGATTCCAGGGGAGCCTGAGGTAGTTTACGGCAAGGTAGACCCAGATAAAGCGAGGCAGATTGTAGTATCCCATATTATAAATCACAAGCCGGTAGAAGAGTGGGTCATTAATGTGGAAGAACAAATGTTGTGAAAATGTTTCGGATAGGAGAGGAGAGGCCTGATGGAGTTTTATAGGAGTCATATTCTTGTGTGTTCAGGAACTGGATGCCATGCGTCGGGCAGCATGGTTCTCAAGGAAGCTCTAGAAAAAGAAATAGCCCGAGTTGGACTAGATAAAGAAGTGAAGGTAATAGAAACAGGATGTTTTGGTTTCTGCCGGTTTGGTCCAAACATGATGGTGTACCCTGAAGGGGTTTTCTATTGCCAAGTCCACGAGGAAGACGTTCCTGAACTGGTTGAAGAACATCTAATTAAAGGAAGAGTTGTGCCAAGGCTCCTTTACAGAGAGCCTGAAACTGAAAGAGCGGTCGTGGATTTTGAAGATATTCCGTTTTTCCACAAGCAGACCAGAGTGGTATTGGAAGACTGTGGAATAATCAATCCTGAATCCATAAGAGAATATATTGCGCGGGACGGATACTTCGGCTTAGCCAAAGCGCTTCAGATGAAGCGCGAAGAAGTAATCGACGAGGTCAAAAAAGCAGGGCTTCGTGGCCGAGGAGGGGCAGGTTTCCCGACTGGTCTTAAATGGCAGTTTGCCGCTAAGGCTGAAGGTTCGCCCAAATACATCGTGTGCAATGCCGACGAGGGTGACCCTGGGGCTTTTATGGACCGATCAACGATAGAGGGAGATCCCCATAGACTGTTGGAGGGCATGACCATCGCCGGCTATGCAGTGGGTGCTTCGCAAGGGTACGTGTATGTGCGTGCGGAATATCCTCTTGCAGTACGTAGACTTTACAAGGCTATTGATGATGCCCGCGAGTTAGGTCTTCTTGGAAAGAACATTCTTAATTCCGGGTTTGATTTTGACATAGATTTGAGATTAGGCGCTGGCGCTTTTGTCTGTGGTGAGGAAACTGCGCTGTTGAATTCGATAATGGGTCTGAGAGGAGAACCCAGACCTAGGCCTCCATTCCCTGCCAATGAAGGGCTATGGGGTAAACCTACTGTTATAAATAATGTGGAGACTTTTGCCAACGTTCCTGTGATATTGAGAAAGGGACACGAATGGTTTAATACTATCGGTACAGAAGCATCAAAGGGTACCAAGGTATTTGCCCTTGCAGGTCAGATAAATAACAATGGTTTAGCCGAGGTACCTATGGGCACTTCGATTGGGGAAATCGTTTTTGATATAGGCGGCGGGCTTCCAGACGGCAAGAAATTCAAAGCGGTTCAAACAGGTGGCCCCTCAGGAGGATGTATCCCTGTTGAATACCTTAATACTCCCGTTGATTACGAATCCCTTGCCGAACTTGGAACCATCATGGGTTCTGGCGGATTTGTGGTAATGGATCAAGATACGTGCATGGTTGACCTCGCCAAATTTTTCTTAGAATTTGTACAGTCTGAATCTTGTGGCAAGTGTGCGCCGTGCAGAATAGGCACCAAGCGAATGCTTGAAATACTGCACCGAATTAGCCAGGGAGAAGGTAAAGTAGAGGATATTGAAACTCTGGAAGAATTGGGGAATGCAATAAAGGAAAGCGCTCTGTGCGGTTTGGGGCAAAGCGCACCCAATCCGGTGCTTTCTACCATTAAATACTTCAGGGAAGAGTACGAAGCCCACATCATAGATAAGAAGTGCCCTGCTTCTGTTTGTGCTGCGTTGTTCACAGCGCCTTGTCAAAATACGTGCCCTGCCAATGTTGACGTTCCAATGTATGTAGATTTGATAGCGCAAGGGCGTTTTGCAGAGGCATACGAAGAAATCCTGAGGGAGAACCCGCTCCCAGTAGTATGCGGTCGGGTATGCAATCATCCGTGCGAGTCGCGGTGCAGGAGATCTCAGCTTGATGAGCCTATCGCAATTAGGGATCTAAAGCGTTTTGCATCAGATTACGCAGTAAGCCTTAACGGCGCCAGACCCAAGCCTAGCGTAAAGCCACCTACAGGCAAGAAGGTTGCAATTGTAGGCGCAGGACCTGCAGGCTTGACTGCTGCTCATTATCTAGCGCTTCAGGGGCATTCGGTTACAATATATGAAGCGTTACCTGTGGCTGGCGGTATGCTTGCAGTTGGGATTCCTGAGTACAGGTTACCCAAGCATGCGCTCAACAAAGATATCGAAGCCATTGAGAACCTGGGTGTGACTATAAAAACTGGGGTCAAAGTAGGCACAGATATTTCCTGGGAAACGCTAAAGCAAGAGTACGATGCAACTTTCATAGCCATAGGTGCTCATAAAGATCAGCGGATGGGCATTCCAGGGGAGGACCTTCCTGGTGTAGTACCTGGAGTTGTTCTTCTGCGCGATATTAATCTAGGCAAGGACGTGGACCTAGAGGGTAAAAAGGTAGTCGTAGTCGGCGGAGGAAATGTTGCTATGGACGCTGCCCGGTCTGCAAAGCGATTGGGTGCGGAAAGCGTCACAGTAGTATACAGGCGGCGTAAGGAAGATATGCCAGCGGAGAAAGAAGAGATTGAAGCCGCCATGGAAGAAGGCATTTCATTCAACCTGATGGTTAACCCTGTAGAGATCATTGGAGACGGAAAGGTGGAAAAGGTTCGCTGTGTAAAAATGAGAGCAGGCGAATTCGATTCGTCAGGACGACGCAGAACCTATCCAATAGAAGGTAGCGAATTTGATCTGGAATGTGACGTTTTCATACCTGCCATTGGACAGGTACCGGACACCGATGTCTTTATGGGTGACGGTCTCGAGATCAAACGAGGTGGAACCTTCGAAGTGGATCCAAGGACTCTGGCTACAGATATACCTAGCATATTCGCAGGTGGTGATTGCGTAACGGGTCCTGCAACAGTGGTCGAAGCTATCGAAGCTGGTAAGAAGGCTGCGTCTTCCATAAACGAGCTTCTCGTAGGAGATCCTAATGTGGTTCCAGAACCGAAGCACGAAAGAAAGCTGACAAGACCGATAGTGGAGGATAAATTGGAGCGGATACGAGCAAAGGAACTGTCTCCAAACATCAGAGTTAACTCATTTGCTGAAGTAGAATTAGGTTACGATGCGACTCAGGCACAGCAAGAAGCAATGCGATGCTTGCGTTGTGACGTTAAAGAATAAGGGGGATACAGATGGCGCTAGTAACCCTGACCATAGACGGGAAACAGGTAACTGTTGAAGAAGGGACTAGAATAATTGAAGCGGCCAAGGAGGCTGGAATTGAGATTCCTTCCTTGTGCTATTTGAAAGATATTAACGAAATAGGCAGTTGTAGGGTTTGCGTGGTGGAGGTGGAAAAAAGCAAAGGTTTGCAGGCTGCGTGCGTAACGGATGTGGCTCCAGGGATGGTAGTTCACACCAATACTCCTGTGGTGCGTGCTGCGCGGAGACTCTCAGTAGAGATGATTCTGTCGGATCACCCGTATGAGTGTGTCACGTGCCCTAGGAACCTTAACTGCGAGCTTCAGAGCTTAGCAGAGCGATTAGGGATTAGGGAAGTTAGATTTGAAAGCGACGATGAGATAAAACCCATCGATATGTCGACTCCTGCCATAGTTCGCGATCCGAATAAATGCATACTGTGCAGACGTTGTGTAGCGGTGTGCGAAAAGATCCAAACAGTAAATGCTATTGGGCCCTACGGAAGAGGACTGAGCACAGAAATTGGACCAGCCTGGGGCGAAAGCATGAGCGAGAGTCCTTGCGTACAGTGCGGTCAATGTACTTTAGTTTGTCCTGTAGGTGCTCTGTACGAAAGGGATTATACTGAGGAAGTTTGGCAGGCTATCTACGATCCTGACAAGTTTGTGATAGTTCAGACTGCGCCCGCTACCAGAGTTGCTGTTGGAGAACCGTTTGGGCTCGCTCCAGGAAGCATAAGTACCGGTAAGATGGTTGCGGCTCTGCGACAATTAGGGTTTGACAAAGTTTTTGATACAAACTTTGCAGCTGACGTCACAATTATGGAGGAAGGTTCTGAGCTTCTAGAGCGGTTGGCGACGGGAGGAGAACTTCCGCTGATCACTTCTTGCAGTCCAGGTTGGATTAACTTCATGGAAGAGTTCTATCCGGACCTATCGCAGAACGTCTCTTCATGTAAGTCACCGCAGCAGATGTTTGGGGCCCTGGCTAAAACCTATTATGCAGAAAAGATCGGGATCGATCCTGCTAATATGGTAGTAGTGTCGATAATGCCTTGTACTGCCAAGAAATTTGAATGCCAGAGACCAGAAATGACTGCATCTGGGTATCAAGACGTAGATTACGTGCTGACCGTAAGAGAACTTGCGGACATGATAAAGGAAGCAGGAATAGACTTCGACAGTCTCCCAGAAGAAGAGTACGACGATCCGTTGGGAATTTCTACGGGAGCAGCAGCTATTTTTGGAGCTACAGGCGGGGTCATGGAAGCGGCTGTGAGAACCGCTTACGAGATATACACCGGCAAAACTTTAGAGAAGATAGATTTTGAAGAAGTACGCGGTCTCGACGGTGTCAAGGAAGCTTCAGTGGAACTCGATGGAACGACCTTGAAGATTGCTGTAGCCCATGGGCTTGGAAATGCCAGGGACGTTTTGGATCGGGTGAAATCTGGAGAAGCCGAATATCATTTTATTGAGATCATGTCATGCCCAGGTGGCTGCATAGGCGGAGGCGGGCAACCGATTCCGACCAATGATGAGATCAGGCAGAAGAGGATAGAGGCTATCTACGAGATAGATAAGAACATGCCTTTACGCAAGTCGCATGAAAACCCTGCAGTCAAGGAATTGTACGACACATTTTTGGGCAAGCCATTGAGCGACAAATCTCACCAGTTGTTGCACACGTCGTACACGTGGCGTTCACCCTTTGGATCAATGATATACAAAGATGATCAGGGGATATGGGCTCTCGATAGAGTTGCCCAATCTCAAGTGGCCGGCGAAAGCGACTCCTAACCAACGCAGATTAGGAACTAACCTAGATAGGCCCAGGCAACACACTAGCCTGGGCCTTCACATTACAAAAGAAGAAGCAAAGGGGACGGGGGTTTCTGCTTCGCTCGAGGTCTCTGCTTAACTGTTTGACGTATTGACATAGTGTTGTCTATTATTTATACGTATTATAGGCGTGGGGAAAAGGGGGTTGTTAAGAGTGCCAATTTACGAGTATAAATGTGAAAAATGCGGAGTTTTTGAAGAAGTGCAGAAGATAACAGATACGCCTCTTACGACTTGTCCAACATGCGGTGGGCCAGTAAAGAAGTTAATCAGCCGTAATGTCGGAATAATATTCAAAGGTTCTGGCTTTTACTGTACCGATAATAGATCGGAGGAGTACAAACAAAAAGCCAAGGAGGAAAGCGCTGCAGATTCATAACAAAGAACCCCTCATTCACGAGGGGTTCCCTCTTAATTATCAGTCCCGTTATTACCTATTTCAGGCTTGTGTGTGGTTTTTACCTATGCCCAACTCTGTATCTGTTGACGGTTTCACAAATAGCTTGAGGACTTGCCACGAGAGTACAGATATAACTGAATCTAGGGCGTGGTGTATTAAGGTACCACCAGCTACCAAGGCAAAAAGAGACATAGGTTCGGTTTTACCATATAAACCGTTAGAACCGCCCCACGTTAAAAAAGGAAGTACTACGAGCCCTTCTAGAAGGGCATGAATGGGTGCTGTTATTGTAAGGACGAGAGGAAAAGACACTTTTTTCTTTAGAAGGATTGCTCCTATTATAGCTACTGGTATGTGCATAGCAGCTCTTAAGGCGATTACTGGACCTAACCTCAAAAAGAATCCTATTGCCGATCCCAAGGCCACAATTCCTGCGACGAAAGGGCCGTACATCATAGAAATCATAACGGGCACGTGAGAAGCCAAAGTCGCAGAAAAGGGACCTATCACAATTCCTAAGACTCCTCCAAATGCTATGGGTATCAGCAAAGACAGAGCCAAAAGCAGGGCGCCTGCTGTCATGGTCTTAACATCGAGAAGGTGCAATATAATCATCTCCTGAAGTTAGTATATATCGGTGTGGCTTAGATAGGCTCAGTATATCACCTGTCTTGTCAGGTGTAAAGACAGCAAACAGCAGTTCCATTATTCCTTCGGGTTATCAGAACAGACGATTATACGGCAACTTCAGTCTGAAATAAGAAGCCCTTTTTCGGCTAAGGTTTTTTCCAGATTATCTATGTGTTCTTTGCTAGGGGCTCTAACAGTGTGAAGATGTACGCCATCAGTAAGCGACGACAAAAGACCAGCCTGCGTTTCTTCTATGGTCCTCATAAACTCTTCTACATCTTTCGGCGTCGTAAGGGAAAGCAACCCAACGAGTTGGCCATAAACTGGATGCTCTACTATGACGTCGATTACCTCAACTCCGCTGTCAACCATGGTTAGCAGTTCTTCTTCAGTGTCGCAGAAGTCGTGTTTTACGGCTATCATCTTTACAATTCCTGTCTTTCCAGGGTCAGTCCAGTAAGTATAACCTTTTGGGGTTGCTAGGATCTTTTCTCCTCTAGCTCGCAAAACCGCTACATCTTGTACTATGACCTGCCTTGTAACTCCCAGAACAGATGCTAAAGATGTTCCCGTAACAGGCTGAGTCGAAGAAGACAATATTTCAACAATTCGTTCTCGCCTTTCGCCAGCGTTCATTTTATCACCACCCGATCGTACCTTAGGATTAACCTAGTACTTGCCCGAATGCATACTGAAAGATGTTCTAAATTTACATTCTTACGGATAATAATATATCTATTTTGGAGCCCGGGCAAGTTTCGCATTTCGCCCATTCCATTTCTGGCCGTTTTCTGGCCGTTGATCCTCCTTGGACTTCCGATTCAAACCATTTTAGATCAGGCAATCAGATGAACAAAAAGGATTATCACCATGGGGTTGACGAAGTATAGAAGTATAAAGGAGCACACAAGAGAAACAGCTAGGGAGGTATTACGTTGAAAGTATTCATATCATGCGACATCGAAGGTGTATCTGGAGTGGTAGACAGCCGTGATCAAACATCATCAGAAGGGAAAGATTATCAAAGAGCGAGAGAACTTATGACACAAGAGGTAAATTCGGTTATAGAAGGGGCAGTTCAAGCAGGCGCAAAAGAGATACTGGTCAACGACTCACATGGCTCTATGAGGAATATACTAATTGAGAAAATACATCCGGCAGCAACTTTGCTCACAGGTTCCCCTAAGCCCCTTTCTATGATGCAAGGTATATCCGAAGAATTTGATGCGTGTATTTTCGTTGGATATCACTCTAGGATGGGCAGCCCGGGAGTACTTAGCCATACCATCTCGGGCGCCTCTGTGGCTGATATTTGGGTTAACGATATTTTGGTTGGAGAGACGGGGATAAACGCTGGAATAGCTGGGTTTTACGGGGTGCCTGTGGTACTTGTCTGTGGCGATGATGTGTTGGCTCAGGAGGCTAAACAACTGTTGCCACATGTTCATACCGCTGTTGTTAAAGAGGCAGTAGGGCGCTACGCCGCCAAGTGTCTGCCTCCTCAAAAAGTTAAAGAAGTTTTGATCAAATCTACAATACAAGCTTTGGAAAGTATAGAAGAAGCTGTACCATGGCTCCTAGAATCGCCTGTGACTTTCAAAATTCGGTTCAAGGATTCGGGTTTGGCAGAAGGCGCGGCGCGTATGCCTTATACCGAGGTTTTGGATCCCCGGACCGTATCTTTTACAGCGGATGATTATATGACCGCATTTATGGGTTTGCGCTCCATGATCGCTCTATCTAGAGGGTAGGAGTTTTTTGTTAGGCCTCTAAGTTTCGGAAAAAGCACCCCGTCGGAGTACAAGCCGACGGGGTGTTCATCTATGTGGCCATACGAAGCTATACGCCTCTAAATTTCTAACATTAGTCCTGCAAGGAGTGCGGCTCGCTCAGGCATGCTAGATATCAGTATATATTCAGTGGGTGCGTGGGCATCGTCTCCAACTGCGCCCAGCCCATCTAAAGTGGGAATACCTAGTGCAGAGGTAAAGTTGCCGTCGCTTCCTCCTCCAGTGCCCGCCTCGTCCAGGTCTATTCCCATTTCCCTGCCAACTTTCTGGGCCAAACGAAATAGGCGCAGATTTCTTTCGTTCCTTTCCATCGGAGGTCTATTCAATCCCCCTTCAACTGAAATGGAAGCTCTTGGATCGACTGGCTTGAGGTCTAAGATCTGGGGAACCACCTTATTCGCTGCATCCATCGTTTTCACCCTCAAGTCCACGCCGAGAGTGCAAGCTTCGGCAACTACGTTGGTTCTCGTCCCCCCCTGAATTACGCCTACGTTGACAGTTGTTCCTTCAGCCAAATCGGTGATGCCATGTAGATATAGGATCTGATGGGCGGCTTCATTGATCGCAGAGATCCCTTTTTCGTAATCTGAACCTGCATGGGCTGCACGGCCTTGGATGGTAACGGAAAAATCCCCCACCCCTTTTCGCCAGGTCTTCAGCGCGCCGCCTTTGGCAGAAGGTTCAAGGACCAAGACCGCCGATGCCCTTCGTGCTTCATCCTCTATAATTTGCCTCGAAGACAAAGAACCGATTTCCTCGTCAGAGTTGTGAAGTGCTACAATCCGTTTATCAGGCTGTAGACCTAGGTCTATAAGTGTTTTTACAGCGAAAATGGCTTGGACTATGCCCGCCTTCATATCATATACTCCAGGCCCGTAAGCTTTACCATTTTCAACGCGAAAAGGTCTTTTTGCAGTTTCTCCTACGTTCCATACAGTATCCATATGGCATAAAAGAAGGATAGTTTCTTCTCCTGTGCCCCATTCGGCTCTCACGTGATCCCCGTATTCCTTTTGGGGCAGTATTGTCACGTCTGCCCCTAAAGACTGCCATTTTGCCGCAACTAATCTAGCAAATCTATCCACGGAAGCCTTATCGGTGCTAGGCGAATCTATGTTTACGAAGGTTTCTAGCAGTTCAACCATTTCGTCTTCACGAGATTGTAGATGGTTGAGAATTTTCATCTTTTCAGTCATTTAGGTTCCCTCCATTCGAATTTGTCAGTTTTCCCCGAAACAAATAGTCCCTGGTTCTAGGATATTATGACCAAGAATCGAAGTATAGTACTATAGAAATATAGTACTATATATGAAAGTAACGGAGCGACGTTGAGGTGATGTTATTGATTGAAGGGCATTCAAATGGGTTTGTTCTTTTATTCGATCTTGACGGAACATTGCTTCCAATAGATCCTGAATTCTTCTTCGAGGAATTTCCTGACGCCGCTGCTTCCTACTTTTGTAGTGTAGTTGACATTACGGAAGTAGAATTCAAAAGAGCTATGTTTGAAGCTACCTTCGACATGGTAGAGAATGAAGATCCGGAAATGACAAACATCGAAGTATTTGGGCGCTCGTTTGCTAGCAAAACCAATATGAAGTGGGAAGAAAGTTGGGCCGTCTTTGACGAGTTTTACAGGAAAGAATTCCCTAAGCTAAAACGGGTTGTACCGGAAACAGACATTGCCCGCCGAGTGGTTTCAGATTGTGTAAGCCAAGGTTGGGATATTGTACTTGCCACCAACCCTGTGTTCCCGGAGATAGCTATCAGAGAAAGGATGAGTTGGTGTCACGTAGAAGATTTCAACTGGCAGTTTATTACTACCATGGAGAACATGCACTATTGCAAACCTAATGTAAAGTATTACTACGAGATAATATGGCGTCTCGATCTTGCACCTGAAAAATGCGTGATGATAGGCAATGATGTTCAAGAAGACATGATAGCCAGCGTTACAGGCATGAAAACCGTGCTGGTTGAGGATTATTGCATAGACAGAAGCGATAACGACCCACAAAATGATCCACAAGAGGATATAACGATAGATGAAAGAGGTATGCTAGTTGACGTTCCTGAAATCACAGGTAGAATCCTCAGCGGAATTTCCAAAGATACTGCACGAAGAGGATGAGTCAGTAACAGGTCTTCGGCTGGAGATCCCAGGCCCTTTTGATATTGACGCGACCCTTGAGTGCGGACAGACTTTCGGGTGGGAAAGGGTAACCCTTGAAGATGGAACTGCATGGTTCAAAGGTGTTATTGGCTGTACAGGGGTAATGGTGAATTTTGATAGATCTTCGTCAAATTTAACGGTACTTTACGATACACAGGATTTTTGTGATCCAAGCGACCAAAAAGCAAACGCTCGCGCTCTGGCTGAGAAAGTTTTTCATTATTTCGCTCTAGATGACGATTTAGAATTGATCTACGAATTCCTGCTCCACGGCAGTGTTTCCTCAGGGGCAGACGTGGACCCTGTTATGGATGCAGCGTTATCTTATGGGTATGGGCTTCGGATCCTTCGTCAGGATCCCTGGGAATGCCTCATTTCGTACATAAGCTCAGCTATGAACAACATTCCCGCTATATGCAAAATAATCGGATATTTCCGGAAAACCCTAGGTAAACCTGTAGGATTCGGACAATATACCTTTCCACCCCCTGAGGCCTTTATGGCTGCAGGGCATAGTTGCATTAGAAACTCTCGGTGCGGATTCAGATCTACCTATATACTCGATGCAGCAGATAAGGTGGTAAATGGCGAGGTTGACCTGGATCTTATAGCGAATCTACCTTTGTCCGACGCTAGACGAGAATTACAGAAAATTGCAGGCGTAGGACCTAAAGTTGCGGATTGCGTTTTGCTTTTCGCATATCACCGATTAGATGCATTTCCAGTGGATAGATGGGTTTTAAGAGCCATGTCCCATTTTTATTTTGATGGGAATGCCATCACGGTAGAACAGGCTAAACGTGAAGGATCTAGGCGATTCGGGCCATTTTCGGGATATGCTCAAGAGTATCTATTTCACTATGCCAGAAACTATTGTCATGGCCAGTTTTGATTGATGCGGCAGGTGAAGGAGGCGCGAGGAGGGGAACGTTGTTGCAGCCACCGCAGAAAATATGTTTGATATATAACCCTGTAGCGGGCGCTGGCAAGTCAAAAAGAATATTCCCCCAGGTTATAAAAGCATTAGAGGAAAAGGACATCGATTTCGACGTATTAACCACCAAAGAACCTGGTGACGCAGAACGCATCGCAAGAGAGGCGCCTCGTGATGAGTATAGGGCATTGGTATCCTTGGGTGGAGACGGGACCCTCAACGAAGTTATAAACGGTATATTAACTTCTGAAAAAGGATTGATTCCTTTTTCAGTTATACCGGCAGGTACAGGCGATGGTTTTGTAAGAGGCAACCACATATTCCCACATTGGTCGGAAGCGGTAGAAGCTCTTGAGAAACAAGTTTCCAGAGAGATTGACGTGATGCGCGTTACAGATGAAGATGGTTTCACACGCTGGGCTGTAAGTTCTATTGGCATTGGAATTGACGCATATGTGGCTCAAAGGGTGTTAGAACTACAAGCCAAGAAATTTGGGAAACTAGGTTACGCCATCGAATTTGTGAGGGGGCTATTCTCGTTTGATCCTTTCGATATGCATTTGGTTGCAGATGGCATACATACAGATGCAGAAGAGGTTTGGATTTGTATTTCAATGAACTCAGAAGAGCTAGGGGGCGGCCTCATTTTTTATCCAGGTGCATCGGCCTATGACGGAGTTTTGAATTTTGGCTATCTTTCTCATGGGTCTAGGCTTTATTTGCTTAGGGCAGTTCTTCATGTGTTTAGAGGAACCCATGTGGGTATGCCTGGAATTTATATGGGTGAAGCCCGCACCCTTTCTATACATCCAAGTTGGGATGTACCCATGCACTTAGATGGCGAACTAGTAGAGGCTAAGTTTCCCATAACAATCGAGATTTTACCTGAATCTTTGGAACTTATTAGTTAAATCGGTGAAACTATGTGTGTTTTACAGGAGGGATAATGCAGATGTAGAACTTGCTTTTTGGATATGCTAAAGACTATCTGCTTTTTAATTGATGCGTCAGGTACAGAAGGCGTGAGGAGGGGAATGTTGTTGGAATCATCGCAGAAAGTGTGTTTGATATACAACCCTGTAGCGGGTGCTGGTAAGTCAAAAAAGATATTCCCTCAGGTTACAGAATTATTGAAGGAAAAGCACATCGATTTCGACGTAGTAACCACCCAAGGACCTGGTGACGCAGAACGCTTAGCTAGGGAACTCCCTCGTGATGAATATAGGGCCTTAGTATCCATGGGCGGAGACGGAACTCTTCATGAAGTTGTAAATGGCCTATTGACTTCTGAGAAAGGTTTACTCCCTGTTACAGCCATACCGGTAGGTACAGGGAACGATTTCGTAACAGGCAACTGCATATTCACACATTGGACGGAAACAGTAGAGGCTCTCGAAAAACATGTTCCCAAGAAGATTGATGTGATGCATGTTAGAGATGGAGGCAATTGGACACGCTGGGCTATAAATTCTATTGGCGTTGGAATTGACGCATATGTGGCTATAAGAGTGTCAGAACTACAAACCAAGAAAGTTGGAAAACTAAGTTACGCAATCGAATTTGTGAGAGGATTGTTTTCCTTTGAACCTTTTAATATGCATCTGGTCACAGATGGCACTCATGCAGATGTGGAAGAGGTTTGGCTTTGTGCTTCAATGAACTCAGAACATCTAGGAGGCGGGCTCATTATTTGTCCAGGTGCATCGGCTTATGATGGGGTTTTGAATTTTGGGCATCTTTCTCATGCGTCTCGGCCTTATTTGGTCAGGGTTCTCCTTCGTGTGTTTAAGGGGGCCCATGTAGGCATGCCTGGAGTGTATATTAGTACAGCCCACACCCTTTCCATACACCCGAGCAGGGACGTACCTGTGCATCTAGATGGGGAGATAAAAGATGTTAAGTTCCCAATAACGATCGAGATTTTCCCAGAAGCTTTGGAGTTTATCGGTTAACTGGTTAGAAAAACTTGTATTTTATAGGAGGGATAACGTGTTAGATTTAAGCGATCTCAAGTATCTAACTGTAGAGTTGAAAGAGGCGGCCACCGTCGTATTTGTAAACAGGCCTCAAGCGCTGAACGCTTTGAATAAAGAGGTCTTGGGCGAACTTGATTATGCTATGACCGTGCTATCTGAGGGACGAAATGCTATACCGTTGATAATTACAGGAGGAGGGGCTAAGGCTTTCGTGGCTGGGGCAGACATCGAGGAGATGGCAGATATGACCCGCGAAGAAGCTGCGGGCTTTTCAAGATTTGGCCACAGAGTATTTTCCAAAATTGAGAAATTTCCTTCTCCAACTATAGCAGCTGTAAATGGGTATGCTCTTGGAGGAGGAAACGAATTGGCCCTGGCGTGTGACATAAGAATTGCATCTGAAAAAGCGAAATTTGGCCAGCCAGAGGTGGGTTTGGGTATTATCCCTGGTTTTGGCGGTACCCAGAGACTAGTCAGAGTAGTTGGTGAGGCCAACGCTTTAGATCTGATTTTTACCGGAAGGTCTATAGATGCCAAAGAAGCTTTTAGAATCGGTCTCGTACATAAAGTGGTGCCTGCAGACAAATTGCTAGACGAGGCTTTTAAATACGTAGAAGACCTAAGAAAGAACTCTGCTTTCGCTATGAGCCAGGCCAAAAAGGCGATCTATAAATGGAGGTCAGACGAAGTTGAACCTGAAATGGATTTAGAGGTACGCTTGTTCGCGCAATGTTTTGACCATCCAGATCAAAAAGAAGGCATGGGAGCTTTTGTAGAAAAACGATCTCCTTCGTTCCGAAAGGACTCATAACTTAAGTCTCAAAGCGGGGATGTCGATATACACATTGGGGCATTTAAAGTGGCAAAAGGCAGCCAAGAACAATCAGATACACCGAAAAAAGGACGTGGCAACCTCATATTCAAAATCGTCCTTATTGCTGCTTTGGCCGTAGGTGGATATTATGGCGGGTTAACTGTGTTTAGGATGAGAAACACTCATACTTTCACAGGTTTGACCATGTATCAAGATGATGGACTGCTGATCTACAAGTATAAACCGCCTGGCGATACAGGTCCCCAAACAGAAGATTGGGTGCTTGTAAGTTTGGGATCTGAAGTTGAGGTATATGACGCTGACGGCACCCTGTGTTCTCTTCACGATGTATATCCCAAATCTTCTAGCAAAGCGGTAGTGGAAGTTACTATAGATCCTGATGGTACTGTTGGGAAAATAAGGGTGGAGCCCAGTGGTTTCTGCGTTGAAGGAGAGGTGGAGCAGAAGGAATCTGACCAGATTACTATTGATAAGAACTCGTATACCCTTCAGGAAGGTGTAAGATTTCCAGGTAAGGAGGGTGATGTGGTTCGCGTATATGGCCTGGACGATGTGATCATGTTTGCAGAGTTGATAGAAAAGGCAGGTTTTCTCCAGGTTTCTTCTAATGTCGAAGGAGCTAGGATATTTGTAGACGGTTCGTTCAAAGGTAAAGCGCCTCTAACTGTAGCAGCTGCTCCTGGGCTGAGAGAGGTGTCGGCCAAGGCCGATGAGCACAAAATGACCAAAATGACAGTGCAGGTTGAGCCCGAAGAGGAGACTCAGGTATTTATAGAAATGCCTCGGGTTGTAGGAACGTTGGAAGTGACCTCTAACCCATCAAAAGCCCAGATTTACTTAGACGAAGACTTGATAGGCGTGACTCCTTTGAAGATCCAGGTTGCTCCAGGCAATTATGAAGTAGTAGCTGAATCTGATGGTTATTACCCAAAAAGGGTAGCAGTGAGGGTTCGGGAGGATGGGACAGAGTCTATCCATTTTGATCTGGTGAAAGAGAAAACAGGATCCTTTCCTACTCTGGGCACACTTCCAGGTATCACACCTCCAGGGGAGACAACAGCCCCTAAAGATACCTCAACCGTTAAAGTCAAGATTCTAGGTTTCAACTCTTCCGACCGCACATTGAACTGTGTCGATTCCCTCGGAAACTTGCGGAATTTCCAGATCCCAGCGGACATTCCGCTACAAGGCGCTTCTGGAGGGGCCTCATGGGCCAACCTTTTGCCTGGAGAGGAGATCGAACTTACGCTATCCAGTGCTGGAGATGTAATGAGAGCGGTCAAAGTTTATTCCCACGTTTTCTCAGATAAAGGTACTGTAGTTTCAAAAGAGGATCATGCCATTACTTTAGGTGAAAAGTGGAGCACATACCAATTGACGCCAGATGTTTTAGTAGAGCGCCCTGGGGAAAAAGGGTTGTCAGGAAATATTGACATTGGGGATACAGTAACAGTATACGGTGCTTCTCATGATGACATACGATATGTTTACGTTGAGCGTTCTTCAAGCTATGCGGCTTCCTTTGAATGTTACTTAGTCCATAGTGAAAATGGCACTATCTTTTACGGCGAAAATTCGGTTTTATCTCTAAAAATGAAGGATGCCATAGACGTCATAGATCACGCAGGACGGCGGAAGGATAAGGTGTCTCAGGTACCTTCAGGGTCTAAAGTTAGATTGTACGTTAACAATGCTGGCGAGGTTGTTTCAGCTGAGTACGTATGGAAAGCTGATGTATCTTTGGAAGGACGAGTTGCATCTTTCGTAGGACCTGTTGTAACAGTTATACCTTCATGGGAGGATTTAATGATATCCCATGACACTGTAGTTTTTCAGGGGAGCAATAGAAGGCCTTTTTATGACTTGGAAGTGGGCGATACTGTTATGGTTGCAGGTCCATCTGATTCAGAAATAGGATTCATTTTGATTCAAGATAGGATGACGTTCGAGAGCGCAGCAGAGGGATTCATTGGATCCTCTAGTGGAAGCAAAGGGCGTGTATTTTACAAAATAGAGGGTCACAAAGACCTTATTCCCCAGATGATTTCACCTGATTTGAATTTCATTTACCTAAAAGAGCGCATAATTGTGCCGTGTAAAGATATGAAATGGGGAGACAAGGTAAAACTTTGGCTGGATGGGAGAGATAATCCTGTCTGGTGCGAGATTTTGGAGAAGAACGAACTAAATCTCTACGGACATTACCTTGGCGAAAAAGGAGATCTACACTACTTCTCCGGTTTCATAGGGCTCAAGCCATCTGAAGATATAACAGTTGTTGGGGTTTCTAAATTCGATGAAATAGGTGTGGGCTCAACTGTTTATATCGGAGGGCAGGGCAATATTATGAATTACGTAGAAATCGACAAACTTTGTGAACCTTTGTGGTGGATACACGGCGATATTCTCAATTTAGACAAGTCATCTATTACGATTTTAAGCACTCGTTATGGGGTGATTAATTGTCTGTTTGCAGGAGACGTAGGGTATGTGGATTGGGCCGCGAAAAAAGATGGTAAGGTAGCAGAACTGGAGCCTGGCGATGATGTTAAAATAGGAATCGATGTGGAAGAGCGAGCGGTCTTCGTTGAGAAAACTGGTTCCCCACGATTTAGAATCGACGGTACTATAACCGCGATATCTAATAGAACGATAACTGTTACCGGAGACTACGGAACCCTTCAGGTAGTTGTGAACAAGAATGCTGCAGTTTACAAGGGAGGAGAAATCCAAACTTACTCGGCGTTAGCAAAAGGCGATAAGGTCATGGTCTCGGGATACAGCGCCGACAGCATAGACTTGGTAGTATGTGGAAAGTAATGAAGCATGGGGACGGTTCTCGTGCTTCCTTTTCATGATTTTATCCCCATTAGTGCAACACAAAGGCAACATTAAAAGTGAGACTAATATCACACTAACCACGCAAGAAGTGCTATAATTATCCGCTGGTGAATGTTTACAATGTTGTGCAGAGAGAAGTTATGCAACTGTAGTGGTGATAAAGTATGGATATTCGAAATGTAGCGGTAATTGCCCACGTAGACCACGGGAAAACTACTTTAGTAGATGCCTTGTTGAGGCAAACTGGGGTATTTCGTTCCAATCAAGTTGTTCAAGATAGGATTCTTGACTCAGGTGATCTGGAAAGGGAGCGGGGAATAACTATCTTGGCCAAAAACACATCAATAATGTATAAAGGTGTGAAAATTAACATAGTTGATACCCCAGGTCACTCCGATTTCGGCGGTGAAGTAGAGCGGATTTTAGGCATGGTGGACGGGGGTTTGCTTCTAGTAGACGCGTGTGATGGACCAATGCCTCAGACCAGATTCGTCGTGCAAAAAGCGTTGGAACGCGGCCTCAAATTGGTGCTTGTCATAAATAAGATCGACAGGCCTGATCAGCGAATAAACGAGGTTTATGAAGAAGTGTTTGACCTTTTGGTGAACCTTGGAGCTCAAGACGATGACGTAGATTTTCCAGTGGTGTATACCGATGCTAAGAGAGGGTTCGCAACTATGGACCCGAAAGTTGCGAAAGAGTATCCCAAACTGATCTCCAAGCCTGGCTTACCTTGCGACATTTCTCCAGTGTTGGATGCCATAATTTCACGTATTCCTCCTCCTCGTGTCGACGCTCACAAGGGCCTTCAGATGATGGTTAGTGCGGTAGTTCATGACGATTACCTAGGCAGGATAGGGATTGGAAAGGTGAGCGCTGGCACCCTAAAAAGAGGAGATCGAGTTTGCGTATGTAAGGCAGATGGGACTGAACAGGTTGCAGAAATAGGCACGTTGTGGGTTTTTCAGGGTCTTACAAGAACGGAAGTGCTCCAAGTAGATGCTGGGGATATCGCTCTAGTTTCGAAAATAGATGATATTGATATAGGAGATACCATTGCCGATCCCAACGATCCTGTGTCCATTCCACGTGTGCGTGTTGAGGAACCTACAATTGTGGTAAATTTTAGGGTAAACGATAGTCCTTTTGCTGGAACTGAAGGTCAGTACGTGACGTCTAGGCACCTTGGCGAAAGGCTTTTGCGGGAGGCAAAAAAGGATGTGAGTCTGAAGGTAGAATCTACCTCTGAACCTGATTGTTTCAGGGTTTCGGGGCGGGGGGACCTTCATTTATCTGTTCTTATGGAGACTATGAGGCGCGAAGGGTACGAAATGGCAGTTTCCAGGCCTGAAGTCATTTTACGAGTTGAGAATGGTAAGCCTAGAGAACCTTTCGAGTATTTGACTATAGACGTTCCAGAGATGTATATGGGGAGCGTCATGGAAGAGTTAGGACCAAGAAAAGCGGAATTTGTTGATATGCACCAGGAGGGTGATGGAAGAGTGAGGTTAAACTTCCTTATCCCAACCAGGGGTATTTTCGGTTTGAGACAGGCTTTGCTTACGCTTACCAAGGGAACCTCAATAATGCATCATGTTTTTGACACTTACGGCGAATATGCAGGAGACATAGCCGTTCGGCGTTCAGGCGCTATGATCGCATGGGAAACTGGGATGGTTACTGCTTATGCCGTAAAAAACGCAGAGGAACGCGGATGCCTGTTTGTGAGCCCGGGTGACAGGGTTTATGCAGGTCAAGTAGTGGGAGAACATTGTAGATCAATGGATTTGGATATCAACATGTGCAAGAAAAGGCACCTTTCCAACGTGAGAGCTGCTGCTTCCGAAGAGCTAGTTAAACTTAGCCCACCTAGAAAGATGAGTCTTGAAGAAGCGTTGATTTGGATCAAAGAGGACGAACTGTTGGAAGTCACTCCGAAATCTGTGCGTATAAGAAAGGCGATCTTAGATAGGCAAGACCGATATAGGGCGAGAACGTCTCACCCAATGAGTGAGGCGGGACCGGGCGATTAGCCTAGGTAAAATCGATGATTAATACGAATTTGTTGTTGCACCTTGCGAAGGATGCCCATCTCCTACCTTTTTTGTGTTATAAAGATATTGTGCTAAGCATCACCGATGGATCGATTCTCAGTGAACCAAGTGAAACAAAAGAGGGGCCATACAATGGAAACTAAGTACGTGTTAGATCCAATATATCAGCTCACATGGGACGAGGTTATGACAGCTTGCAAATCCATTGCCCTAGAGGCAAGTTCGACCTTTGGTCCTAATGTTGTCGTAGGTATCGCAAAGGGAGGCTTGATCCCCGCTACAATTATTGCGTCTATCCTTCAGCTGGATATTTTTCCGTGTGTGGTAACGCGCAAGAGACGGGGAAGGATAATATATGATAAACCCGAAGTTATCGTTTCCGTCAGCGAAAAGGTAAAAGGACAGCGAGTTCTCATCGTTGACGAAATGGTTATGACAGGGGAGACCATGCGAATTGTCTCAAGCGAGTGCACAAAACTGGAGGCCAGGTCTATAAAGACTGCCAGCATTTGGGTTTGGACAGAGAGCTGGAAGCCCAGCTTTGCTTATATGGAGAGCCCCGGGTACGTAATGTTTCCTTGGGATTACGAGGTCTTGGTTGCAGGTGAGTTTGTTTTGAACCCTTTGTACCAGGAGTACATAGATTCTGTGGAGATGATGGATGATTGGAAAATGTGAACTTAGTCACTCTTGAGGATGTTAAAAAGGATCAGACGATTCAGACATACATAAACTTGGGCAACGATTATCTGGCTGCTTTAGGTTATACGGATCATGGGTTGAGGCATGCCTCCCTTGTGTCTGCTATTGCAAAGAATGTCCTCGAAAGGCTCCATTTCCCCGAGCGCGAGCAGGAACTTGCAGGTATAGCCGGGTACCTTCACGATATAGGCAATGTAGTTTCTAGATTCTATCACGCCCAAGTGGGGGCTGTCTTAGCCGAAAGAATTTTACTGGATATGGGAATGGCGCCAACAGAAGTAGCTGCCGTAATGGGCGCCATAGGCAGCCATGATCCAGAAGAAGAATGCCAGGCGGTTTCGGCTATATCAGCTGCAGTTATCTTGGCGGATAAGTCAGACGTGCATAGGTCGCGTGTACGCAACCCTGACGTGCATACTTTCGATGTGCACGATAGAGTGAATTACGCGGCAACTAGATCTTTCCTCCAAGTGAGAAATGACGACAAGGTGATTTCTTTGCACCTTACCATTGATACTAACATTGCTCCGGTTATGGAGTATTTTGAGATATTTCTTACAAGGATGATGGCTTGTAAAAGAGCTGCCGAGTTTTTGGGGGCTACTTTTGAACTGAACATAAATAAGACTAAGCTGCTTTAATCCTTTCATAATTGATTGCAGGCGAGATTGTGTTCTAAGTGGTTCTGTGTGCGGGATATGAATCTGTATTTGCTAGAGAGGGGAGAGTACGGTTTGAAACTTTTAGATGAAAAAGGCCGTCTGTTTGGGAAAATTAGCATTATCGACCTTATTGTTATCGTAGCAATAGTCGCATTGGTTGTGTGGTTTGGCTATTCCATGTTTGGTAAGAACCTTAGAACTAATGTAGCGCAAAGGGAAGAAGAAACTGAGTTTGTCCTTGTAGCTGCTGGAATGAGGCCTACTACAGCTGAGGCCATAGCCAAAGGCGGGAAAGTATTTGAGTTTAAAACCGGTGCCTTGATTGGCGAAATTGCAGGTGTTCGAACCGAGCCAACAGATATATGGCTGTTGGAAGGGGATGGACGATGGGTCCGTACTCAGGCGAAAGATAGGGTGGATGCTTATGTGACTGTGCGCGGAACTGCTAGGATAGGAGAAAATGTCATTACAATGAATGGTGTTGAGATAAGAGTAGGGGGCAGCCTTGGACTGAAGACGAAGTTTGCAACGTTTCAAGGCTACGTTATGCAGATGGATTTGGAATTAGGAGGCACACCGTAGTGGACAGCACGGCGACTGTTACACACGAGACCGTTCCAGGAAGTCTTGGCTCAGCCGAGATTTATGAAAATAGCACGGCCCTTGGTTTTCTACAGCGCTTACATAACCGGGTTGAATCCGGCGTGATTAGTTTCTTTCTCTGGTTTGACCAGTCCTTCAGGTGTAGTTTTGTAGGGACTGTGCTGGTTAGCGTCAAGGAGGCCCTGGAACGTTGGGTTCCTTCGAGTATTTGCGCAAGAGTTATAAAATGGGTTTTAAGTGTGTGTCTGCTTCCTAGTGATTCAGCATTTGGAGAGGGGACTCTTATAGGATTATCCTTGGCAATAGGCATCTTCTTACCAACTGCAGTCCAGATGATCTGCTTTGCAGCTGTTGTTTTCTTATTGCTATGGAGGCGAACAGTAAAATACAGTGAGCCAGAAAATAAAGTTCTTCCAAATCTTCCGTTTAAATTCTGTCTTCCTTTGATAATACTGTTTTTGTTTGTAGTAGGGGCTACTATAGCGTCGGTTGTGCCTGCTGACAGTTTTAAGAACCTGGTTTTCTGGTGCTTCAGCGGATTGGCCTTTCTATTTGCATTTGACATATCCTTCAAAGGAGGCGAAGAAAATATTATTTGGCCAGTGCTGGCTGGAGCTAGTCTATCAAGTCTTTTAGGGATCTATCAGTATTTCTCAGGCAGGTATACCCCTGAAGCGTGGGTAGATCCTAAATTTCAAGACGAACTCGTTAGAATTGTAGGTACTTTTACCAACCCTAACTATTTTGCAGAGATGCTGGGACTAACTTTGCCATTGGCATTGGCTCTCTTGATAAGGAATAAGGATATAAGGGATAAAGGCATAATGCTAGTATATGCCGGGTTACAGGCAATAGCCTTGATTTTTACCTGGTCACGAGGAGCATGGCTTGGTTTCCTAGCGTCATTTGCCATTATGGCGATTCTGTTCGACAAAAGATTGCTGGTAGTAGGTTTGGTCGCGGTGGTTGTAATTGTCGCTTTAGCACCGCCGATTATTCTGGAGAGATTCTTGTCTTCTTTTAGTCTTGAAGATAGTTCCAACGCATACAGAGTCTCTGTCTGGCGTGGATCCTGGGCCTTATTGAAGGACAATCTTTTTAGGGGTATTGGTTTAGGGGCAAAAGCTTTTTCTCAACTTTATCCTGAGTATATGATAATACAGACACCTTCTTTCCATTCTCACAATTTGTACATCCAGATAATTATCGAAATAGGGCTTTTCGGGTTTATTGCGCTGGCGTGGTTCTTGATTGTTAATATTTGGCACTGGCTTGGAGCATTGCGCATAACTGGAGGGAAAGGACTGGAGAGGTGGAAACAAACTGCTATCTTAGTTGCATGTATGTCGGCGATAGCGGGTAATCTGATTCAGGGAATAATAGAGTATACCTGGTATAATCCCCAGGTAATGCTGGTATTTTGGGCCTGGCTTGGTGTGTCCACAGGAGTTGCATCAAGTCTTAAAAGCGCACGCGGTGATGGAATAGAACTGTAGGATTTAAAGACTGTAGGACTTCAAGATCGATTGGCGGTATTTTGTTCATGAAGATTCTTCACATAATAACGGATACTAACATAGGTGGGGCCGGCCGTTACTTGGTAAACTTGGTCACACAACCTGCGTTTTCTGATATGGATGTAATCATTGCCTGTCCTGATGGTGACCTCGGAGATGTCCTCGACTCTATTTCAGTTCAGAGAATACCTGTAAGCGGTAGAGACATATCGTTTTCACTGTCATTTACTTTAGAACTGTTCAAACTCATAAAAAGTCTTAAACCTGATGTAGTACATACACACTCCTGTTTATCGGGGAGATTGGCAGCCAAGAGCCTTGGAGTTCCTGTCATATATACAAAGCATGGCGAGGTTTTGGATTCATCTGGAAACTTCGTAAAGAGACTTGGCTACAAGTGGGCGTCTATGTTGTTATCGGACAGGGTTATTGCCATATCTAACCATGTAGCGCAACAACTTATCGAGTTGGGAGTAAATCCTGCTAAGATTACAGTTATATACAACGGAATTCAAATTTCCGAGTTCAAACCCAAGAATTTTGATCAAACCTACAATCAAAAAGAACGTGATGAGATTACAATTGGCACCCTTGCTAGATTGGATCCAGTTAAGCGACTGGATGTACTGATAGAAGCGGCCAGGATTGTAGTCAATTCTCTCCCCGAGGCCCGATTCGTTATAGGCGGTGCGGGTCCCATGGAACAGGCATTGCTTCAAAAAATCCAAGATCTGAAATTGGAAACCTATGTTAAGATGGTAGGCTTCGTAGAAGATGTGCCTGCTTTTTTGGCGGGACTGGACATTTTTGCGTTATCGTCTGATTCAGAAGGGTTAGGTCTTGCAGTTATTGAAGCCATGGCTCAAGGACTTCCGGTTGTGGCCACTGCAGTAGGCGGAGTTATCGAAGTAGTTCAAGATAATGTAACAGGTTTCCTGGTTCCGCCTGGAAATCCTAGAGATATGGCACAATGCCTTGTGAGACTGGCAATAGATCCTCAGATGGCAGCCCACATGGGACGAAACGGTAGAAAAAGAGTTGAAGAACTATTTGATGCTAAAGTGATGGCCCAAAAGACTGTGGAAGTATATGAAGAAGTGGTATCTGCAAAGTCGTGAAGCAATGAAGCAAAGGGGACGGGGGTTCTTGCTTCGTTTTGCTCCCTAGAACTGTTTGAATTGTGCTTGGTATAGATTGGCGTACTGTCCGCCGAGAGCCACTAGTTCTTCGTGGGTGCCTGTTTCTGTTATCTGCCCTTCTTCCACCACCATTATTCGGGTAGCCCATCTTACAGTTGATAACCTATGGGCAATTATGAAGGAAGTCCTACCTTGCAACAGGCTCTTCAAAGCAGTTTGAATTAACTGTTCTGTTTCAGGATCAACGTTAGACGTAGCTTCATCTAGAATCAGTATCCGGGGATCAGCCAGCACCGCCCTGGCAAATGCGAGAAGCTGGCGCTGCCCAGCCGAAAGGTTGGCGCCTCTTTCTGTAAGCTCAGAATCGTAACCATCAGGCAAAGATTCGATCAGATCCTTAATGCATGCAGCTTCCGTCGCTCGCTCCAGTTCTTCCATAGTAGCATCAGGTTTTCCTACTAGAAGGTTATCTCTTACCGTCCCGGAAAAAATCAAAGTATCCTGCAGGACTATGCCTAGTTGGCGCCTATAAGATGGCATAGCTACGGCCGACAGATCGTACCCATCGACTAAAACTTTTCCCGAAGTAGGCAAGTAGAACCGTGCTAGGAGATTTACGATTGTGGTTTTCCCGGCGCCGGTTGGGCCAACTAGCGCAACGATTTCGCCGGGTTTAACCCTGAAGCTTACATTTTTCAAAACAGGCTCTTCCGGTTTGTAGCCGAAGAACACGTTATCAAAAACCACTTCCCCTTTTATAGCAGGGAGATAGATAGTCCCATGGTATTTACTTTTATGTTCTCGAAGATCTGCAGTTTGCTTCGGTAGCGCAACAAGAACCGAATTGTCCTCTTTGTTCCATTTGTCGGAGGGGAAATGGGTTAGATTCGATATATCCAAAGATCCAATCTCTGGTTCTAAGTCAAGTATGGTAAACACCCTTTCTGCAGACGCCATTGCCGAGAGGATCTGACTCCAGAACCTGGAGAGAGTGCTTATGGGAGACCAGAATTTGCCAAGATAGTTCACAAAAGCCCAAACAAGGCCAATCGTCATGGTTCCTTTTAGCACACCGTTGGCGCCGTACCAGATCACTATAGCGGTGCCTACTGCGCCGATAATATCGGTGAGGGGCCAAAACGCCTGGTCAAGACGTATAGCCCTCATGTACGAATCCAGATACTGTTGGTTGTATTTCCTAAATGTTTCGCTATTGGCTTCTTCGAAGCCATACGCTTGTATTACGGCCAATCCTTGCACCGTTTCATTTAGATGGGCATTTATGCTCCCAGTGGCTTTTCGGGTATCCCCCCATGCGTCTTCAAGCACCCATCGCACTTTTGTAAGCACAAACGCAAGCACAGGGACGGTTATGAAAGACATAAGCGCCATTTTCCAATCTAGGTACACCATGATGCCTACGATTCCGAAAAGAGAAATTACTTGGGTTATCATATTTATCATTCCTGAGGCCGCTAGATTGCCTATGTGGTTTACGTCATTTGTGATCCGTGAGACTATTTTCCCAACAGGTCTGTGATCAAAGAAAGAAAATGGTAAGGTCTCTATATGCGCGAACAAGTTTTGGCGCAAATCATAAAGGACCTTCTGGCCCAAGAAATTGAGTTGCTTTATCTGTATTCGCGATGTAAAAAGGTGAATTACGCGCATAATGACAAGGATTGAAAGGACTGCGATCAGGGTTCTCCCATCTCTGTTTGCGATACCGTCATCTATGGCTTTTTTGAACAAGAGCGGTTCTACAAGGCCGATCACGATGCCTGTGAGAGTGAGTAATGACACTGCAATTACAGTTTTTCTGTAAGGAGCGGCATAATCCAGTATCCTTTTTAGATACTCAATATTAAAAGGGCGCTCTTCGGCATCTTCTTCGATTAAGTCAAGATCGTATTCTGACATATGGTTGCGAAGAATTTACAGCAATATCCACGGCCTTCATGGCTATTAATCGCTGCCCTTCGCTTTACATCTCCTTTCCAAATCGTTGTCATCTATCCCGGCCAGTTCGAGGTTGAGGGCTCGTTCAACGTCTTCTTCTGCAAACTGACTTTCGAAAAGATTCCTGTAAAACCCAGGCTGGGACAAAAGCTCCAGGTGAGTTCCGATCTGGGCAATTCGGCCTTTACTTAGAATCACTATTTTGTCCGCTCTCCTAATGGTAGACAACCTTTTTGCAATTATTAGCGAAGTTCGTCCTTCCATAACTTTATCCAGGTTTTCTTGGATAAGAAATTCCGTTTCCGTGTCTACGCTGGACGTGGCCTCATCCAAGATTAGTATCTGTGGATCAATCAACAGCGCTCTGGCCAGAGCCACCCGTTGTTTCTGGCCTCCTGAAAGGCCGATGCCCCTTTCTCCTAACTCCGTATCGTACCCCTTTGGGAACTCCATTATGAAAGAATGCGCTTGAGCAAGTCTGGCAGCTTCCATGATTTCCTCTAACGAGGCGTCCGGCTTCCCTAGGGCGATGTTTTGTCTCACTGTTGCGGAAAATAGGAAGTTTTCTTGAAATACGATGCCTATGTTCCTTCGCAAAGATTTCAGGGATACTTCCCTTATATCATGACCGTCTAGAAGAATTTTCCCAGATGTCGGATCTACGAACCTAGGTATCATGTTTGCCAAGGTAGATTTACCCGAACCTGTCCCGCCTACTATGGCAACTGTTTCGCCTGGGAGTATTTGGAAGCTCACACTATCCAAAGTTTGCCTTTCATCTCCAGGGAATGAGAAAGACACGTTTTCAAACACCAAGTGGCCTTCAACGTGGTCAAGATATATGGGAGCCGCACAGTCACGGATCTCAGTTTCTTCATCTAGGATCTCGAAAAGACGAGGCGCAGCCGCCAAAGCCTGTTCCGACATATTGACTAGCCATCCCAAGGTACGTACTGGGTAAATCAGGCTCCAAATAAGAGAATAGAAGGCAAATAATGTACCCATGCTCATTTGGCCCGTGAGTACGAGGTAGCCTCCATACCCGATCATAATGACCACTGACAAATCGCTGAAAAAGTCGAGCATTGGCTGGGCTTTGGCTTCGACATTGGCCCTTTCCATATTGGATCTGTAGTGTTCATAGTTTTTCCTTGCGAACTTTTCTATTTCACCAGGCTCATGTGCAAAAGCTTTGATCACTCTTATTCCCGTGATGTTCTCCTGAAGAACCTCAGTTAGTTCACCCATTCTTTCTCGCACATGTTTCCAGGCAGGTCTTATTGACTTATCAAACCACAAGACCGTTCTAAACAAAAAGGGGAACGTTAGTACGCTGGCAATCATAAGACGCCAGTTTAGGTATGCCAGATAGCCGCTTACTCCAATTGTCATGGCTATCATGTTCACCAAAAGAAGAGCGCCCCACCCGATAAAATTCTGCACAGAGTCTATATCACTGGTGAGCCTGGCCATTATTTGTCCCGTTCCCATAGTTGTGAAATACGATGGTGGGAGCGTTTGGAGATGATCGTGAACATCCTGCCTTAGTTTAAATATAACCTTTTGGCCTATCAGTTCGGACAAGTACCACTGTATGTAAAGAACGGCTCCTTTTACGCACGCAACTCCTATGAAACTCAGGGACAAGGCAAAAAGCAAGTCAAGGTTCCCATTGGGTACTGCATCGTCGATTATCTTTCTGAGCAGCATAGCTGGAGACATCTCCAAAAAAGTAGAGGCCAGCATAGCCAGGGCCACAATGGCCAAAAGGATCCAGTGCGGCTTTAAGTATCCAAGAAGCCTCTTTAGATTCGACATAATACTCTTGCTCCTTCAATCACCTGAGTTGAAAACTGTAAACGGAGACTAGCGAAAGCGGT
>Ga0208564_1000197_pt1 | contig 57915 bp, 52 predicted proteins | sample AD_UKC073_MetaG_FD_184439 | JGI IMG/M metagenome (GOLD analysis project Ga0208564, IMG submission 184439) | Active sludge microbial communities of municipal wastewater-treating anaerobic digesters from USA - AD_UKC073_MetaG (SPAdes) (version 2) | ecosystem: Engineered > Bioreactor > Anaerobic >... | reverse complement strand
GCGTAATGCTGCGAGCCGACAGACCACTGGTAAGCCGTGTGCGGGAAATCCGCATGCACGGTTTGGAAGGGGGCGTTCGCTCCTGGATTTATTCAATTTAGGAACCAACGTCTACCAATGAGCGGCAACACCCTCGGCAACCTGTTTGCCGTCACGAATTTTGGTGAATCCCACGGCCCGGCGATTGGCTGCGTGATCGACGGCTGCCCGCCCGGCATGGCGCTGTCCGAGGCGGACATTCAGCCCGAGCTGGACCGCCGCCGCCCCGGCACCAGCAAGTTCGTCACCCAGCGCAACGAGCCGGACCAGGTCGAAATCCTGTCCGGCGTCTACCAGGGCCTTACCACGGGCACGCCCATCTGCCTGCTGATCCGCAACCAGGACCAGCGCAGCAAGGACTACGGCGACGTCGCCCAGACCTTTCGCCCCGGCCATGCCGACTACACCTACCACCGCAAGTACGGTTTGCGCGACCCGCGCGGCGGCGGGCGCTCGTCGGCGCGCCTGACGGCGCCCACGGTGGCCGCCGGCGCGGTGGCCCGCAAATGGCTGCACCAGCAGTACGGCACCACCTTCCGCGGCTGCATGACCCAGGTGGGCGAGTTGCCCATCGGCTTCGAGGACTGGGCGCACGTGGCCCACAACCCTTTCTTCGCCCCGGTAGCCGACACGTCGGCCATCGAGGACTACATGAACGCGCTGCGCAAGTCGGGCGACAGCTGTGGCGCGCGGTTGCGCGTGACGGCGCAGCGCGTGCCGGTGGGCTTGGGCGAGCCGCTGTACGACCGGCTGGACGCCGACATCGCCAAGGCCATGATGGGGCTGAACGCGGTCAAGGGCGTGGAGATCGGCGACGGCTTCGCCAGCGTGGCGCGCAAGGGCAGCACCCACGGCGACAGCCTGCTGCCGGGCGGCCGCTTTGCCAGCAACCATGACGGCGGCGTGCTGGGCGGCATCAGCAACGGCCAGGACCTGGAGGTGGCCGTGGCCATCAAGCCCACCAGCTCGATCCTGGTGCCGCGGACGTCGGTCAATCTGGCGGACGAACCGGTTGAGGTGATCACCAAGGGCCGCCACGACCCCTGCGTCGGCATCCGCGCCACGCCCATTCTGGAAGCGCTGCTGGCGCTGGTGGTGATGGAGCACGCGCTGCGCCAGCGCGCGCAGTGCGGTGGTGTGGCGCAGGCACCGCATACCGACGTTTGATCGGGGCAACGGCTCCGCGCGTCCCTCGTTTCATCGCATCACCGCTTTCGCATGCCCGATCAAACCGTCCAATCGGTCCAAGGCAGTTCGCAGGCCGACTGGATCGAAGCCACGCGCCTGTCCACCCTGATGACGGGCATGGACGCGTCCCAGCGGCCCGCGCTGCTGGTGCTGGCGGCACTCACGTGGTTCTGCTGGGGCCATGTCTCGCCCTGGACGCTGGGCGGCGTGCTGACGGTCTCGCTGTGCATCGCGGTGATTCGCGTGGTATTTCTGCGGGGCTACGCCGTGGTGACCGCACAGGGTGACGTGGGGGCGCAGCTGGCCTACATCAGAAACCGCCGCTGGTTCTGGATGTTGAACCCCATCGGCTGGGGTGTCTGGCCGCTGGTCTTCCAGGGGCGTCTGCCGCCGCAGTCAGAAGTGGTGTGCTGGATGTTGATCGCAGGGGTGGGCGCGGTGGCCATCGCCTGGATGTCCGCGCATCTGCGTCTGACGCGAACTTTCCTGCTGATCTATTTCGGCAGCGTGACGCTGTCGGTCGCGCTGGCGACGGCCATGTGGCCAGAGGTGCGCGAGCACTCGTCCAATTTATGGTTTCCGCTGGTGCTGGGCGGCTATTGGCTCCTGCTGCTGCGTATTTCCAAGTATCTGAGCGAAATCTACGGCAGAAGCATCGACCTGACCTATCAAAACGCGATCCTGATCCAGTCGCTGCGTGAACAAAAGCGCGCGGTGGAAGAGGCGTCGCGCTTCAAGGACCGCTTTGTGGCGGGCGCCGCGCACGACTTGAAGCAGCCCGTCAGCGCGCTGGGCATCTATTCCGAATTGCTCAGCAACGAGCCGACCCTGGCCGACGAGCTGGGCCCCAAGATTATGCGCTCGACCCGGGCCATCAACGCGCTGTTCGATTCGATGTTCGACCTGGCCAAGCTGGACACCGGCCAGTTCCTGGTTCAGCCCAAGTCGGTCGATGTCGCCGCATTGCTGGAAGAACTGGGCACGCAATTCGACACCATGGCCCGGCAAAAGGGCCTGGCGTTGCGCGTGCGTCCGGTTCAGGCGAGCCTGTATTCCGACCCCGTGTTGCTGCGGCGCGTCATCGGCAACCTGCTGGGCAACGCCATTCGCTACACCTCGCAAGGGGCGGTGCTGCTGGCGGCGCGCCGACGCGCTGACCGCGTCGTGTTTGAAGTGTGGGACACCGGCCCGGGCATCGCCCCACAAGAGCAGGACCGGATTTTTGACGAGTTCTATCAGATCGATGGCGCGGCCGCCGCGGAAGGCTTTGGTCTGGGGCTGTCCATCGTGCGCCGGCTGTCAGAGCAGCTGTGGTGCGACGTATCGCTCAATTCACGCCAAGGCGTTGGCACCGTGTTCAGGGTAAGCGCGCCGCTTGCCCTGCCGGTGCAGCAGCTCAGCCGTGCAGCAGACCGTTCATTCGGGCAAAGTGCAGGGTCTGCGTCCGGCTCTTGACGCCCAGTCGGCGGAACAGCCGCCACAGATGCACCTTCACCGTGTGTTCGCTGATGCCCAGCGCCTCCGCGATCTCGCGGTTGGATAGCCCGTTGTCCAGCATCACGATCAGCTGCTTTTGACGCTTGGACAACTTGGTGGGCGGCTTTTCAGCGTCGCCGTCGAGTTCGTCAAACTCGCTATCGGTCAGCAACATGGCGCGCAGGGCGTTGGCAATTTCGCTGGCGCCAGCCCCCTTCTCGATGTAGACGTCGGCGCCGGCTTCGCGGCACGATTCTTCCACCTCGGACGCCGGCCGCGCAGAAATCACCGCCAGGGGCACGTTGGGGTAAATGCCCTTGAGCAGCGAGACGCCCGAGGTCGCCATCGTGTCGGGCAGACCGAGATCGAGACAAAACAAGGTGGGTGCGCCACGCGTGGTCACGGCCCGTCCCAGGTCCGACAATTTGGAGAGTTCCACCACCTCCGAGCCGGGCCGCACGCGACGCAGCAGCATCACGATGGCTTCGCGCATCAGGGGGTGATCGTCGATCACATAGATAGCCAAAACATAACTCCTAAGACCTAGTTCTATTTTGACTGTAATAGATTCTCCCGTCCAGTATGCGGAGTTACACCTACCCGTATTTTTTTACATCTGTAGGCTCAGGGTCACACTTTGAGCTGCGCCAGTGCCTGCCGCAGCGGCGCATCGGGCTGGCTGGCGTCCAGGTCGAGCTGGGGGGCCAGTGATGCCAGCGCGGCGGCGCCTTCGGTCTGCAGGCGCTTGACGGCCTGGCCCGCTTCGCGGGGTGATTCGAAGCCGCGGCTTTGCAGCAGCACCTGGCCGGCTGCATCGACCAGCTTGAAGTAGAAGCGGCCATCGGCCTCGCGGTATTGCTTGAAGCTGGCAGCTACAGTTTTGGTAGCTGTCTGCGCGCTCTGAGCCTGCGCAGAGGCCTGCAAAGACCGCAAGCCGACAGCGTGGCGCAGCTCGGCCATGAAGGGGGTGGCCAGCGCGCGGGCTTTTTCGGCCCCGGCCAGCAGCAGGCGCTCGACTTCTTGCGGGTGGGCGATCAGGTGCTGGTAGCGTTCGCGCATGGGGCCGATCTCGCGGTCAATGCGCTCGAACAGCTGCTGCTTGGCGTCGCCCCAGCCAATGCCGTCGGCAAAGGCCTGCGCGAAGGCGGCGGCTTCGGCGTCGTCGGCGAAGGCGCGGTAGATCTGGTAGAGCGCCGAACCTTCGGTGTCCTTGGGTTCGCCCGGCGCGCGCGAATCGGTCACGATGCCCATGATCTGCTTGCGCAGCTGCTCGCGCGGGCCGAACAGGGCGATGGTGTTGTCGTAGCTCTTGCTCATCTTGCGGCCGTCCAGGCCGGGCAGCAAGGCCACGTTGCTGTCGATCAGTGCCTCGGGCAGCACCAGATGTTCGCCGTACAAATGATTGAAGCTGGCGGCCATGTCGCGCGCCATCTCGATGTGCTGGATCTGGTCGCGCCCCACCGGCACCTGATGCGCCTTGAACATCAGGATGTCGGCGCCCATCAGCACCGGGTACATGAACAGGCCGGCGGTGACGTCGCTGTCGGGGTCGGCCCCGGCGGCCGCGTTTTTGTCCAGCATGGCCTTGTAGGCGTGGGCGCGGTTGAGCAGACCCTTGCCGGTGACGCAGGTCAGCAGCCAGGTCAGCTCGGGAATTTCGGGAACGTCGGACTGGCGGTAAAACGTGACGCGCTCCGGGTCCAGGCCCGCGGCCAGCCAGCTGGCGGCGATCTCCAGCGTCGACCGCTGGATGCGCGCCGGCTCGTCGCACTTGATCAGCGCGTGGTAGTCGGCCAGAAAGTAAAAGCTTTGCACGCCCGGCTGCTGGCTGGCGCGCACCGAGGCGCGGATCGAGCCGACGTAGTTGCCCAGGTGCGGCGTGCCCGTGGTGGTGATGCCGGTGAGGACGCGAAGGGGTTGTTGAGCGCTCATGAAAACCAGGAAAACTAGCGAAACACCGCCGCCAGCGGCGACAGCAGCAGGTCGATGAAACGGAAAGTGACGGACATCAGCGGCAGCATCCACAGCTTGCTGATGACGCCGGCCACGATCAGCCCCATGACGATGAAGAAGCCCCACGGCTCGATGCGGCTGAACGGAATGGCCAGGCGCGGCGGCAGCAGGCTGGTGACGATGCGCCCGCCGTCCAGCGGCGGCAGCGGGAACAGGTTGAACACGAACATGATCACGTTGACCAGCACGCCGGCGCGGCACATCTCCAGGAAGAAGCGCTCTTCGACCCCCGCACCGCGCAGCACGTACAGCAGCGCGGCCCAGCCCAGCGCCTGCACCAGGTTGGACGCCGGCCCGGCCAGCGCCACCCACAGGCTGTCGCGGCGCGGGTTGCGCAAGGCGCCAAAGTTGACCGGCACCGGCTTGGCGTAGCCGAACAGAAACGCGCCGCCCGTCACCACATACAGGAACAGCGGCATCGCGATGGTGCCCATCGGGTCGATGTGCTTGAGCGGGTTGAGCGTAACGCGCCCCAGAAAGGCCGCCGTGCCGTCGCCAAAATGGCGCGCCACGTAGCCATGCGCCGCCTCGTGCACGGTGATGGCGAACAGCACCGGCAGGGCGTAGATGGCGATGGTTTGAATGATGTGCGCGAAATCCATGAGGGCAGGATTGTCTCAGACGCGGCCTGGGGCCGTGGAAAATTCGGGTCGAAAAGGGCGTTGGCGCTTGTCTAGTCGGCGCGTTCAGCTATGGTTTTTGATGCAGAGTTTGAACGCAAAAGGGCGCCAAGGCTTGGCAAAAATCGCAGAAACGCTGAAGTGGCTTTTGGGCGACTTTTGCGCCATCTGCCATCTTCGCGCCCTTTGCGTTCAAGGGTTTTCAGTGCAGGCGGCGTCAAAGCCCCAGCGCCGCCGGGTCGCCCCGGCCGCGGCGCAGCACGTCGGGTGCGTCGCCACTCAGGTCCACCACGGTGGTCGGCTCCAGCGGGCAGGCGCCGGCGTCTATCACACCGGCGATCTGCTTGTCCAGCCGCCCCAGGATCTCCTCGGGATCGTTCAGCGGCTCGGTTTCGCCGGGCAGGATCAGCGTGGTCGCCAAAAGCGGCGCGCCGTGCAGCTCCAGCAAGGCCCGCAGCGCCGGGTGTTCGGGCACGCGCAGGCCGATGGTCTTGCGCTGCGGGTGGCTCACGCGGCGCGGCACCTCCTTGCTGGCTTCCAGGATGAAGGTGAACGGCCCGGGCGTGCCCTGTTTCAACAGGCGGAACTGCGTGTTGTCCACCCGGGCGTAACTGGCCAGCTCGCGCAGGTCGCGGCACAGCAGCGTCAGGTGGTGCTTGTCGTCGACCTGGCGGATGCGGCGCAGCTGGTCGGCGGCGGCTTTGTCGTCCAGCTGGCAGGCCAGCGCGTAGCTCGAATCGGTGGGCACGGCCAGCACGCCGCCCTGCGTGAGCAGCGCCGCGGCCTGCTTCAACAGGCGCGGCTGCGGGTTGTCGGGGTGAACGCTGAAGTGCTGGGCCATGGCGGTGAACTATAAAAACAGGAGCTGCTGGCGCTTGTCCGGCAGGCGCTGGCGGCCGAAAAAGCTTGAAACATCAATGCACGCGCCCGGCCAGCAGCGACCACACCGGCGTCAGGTCGGCCGGCAGCGGCGGCAGCTTGCCGAGGTCGATGTGGCTTTCATCCGGGCTGTGGAAGTCGCTGCCGCGCGAGGCGGCCAGGCCGAATTCGCGTGCCATGTCGGCGTAGCGCACGGCTTCGGCCGCGCTGTGGCTACCGGTCACCACCTCCACGCCCTGGCCGCCGTGCTGCTTGAATTCGGAGAACAGCGCGTACTCTTCATTCGGCGTGAACTTGTAGCGCGCCGGGTGGGCGATGACGGCCAGGCCGCCGCTTTGCGTGATCCATTTGACCGCATCACCCAGCCGCGCCCAGCGGTGCGGCACGTAGCCAGGCTTGCCTTCGGCCAGGTACTTGCGAAAGACCTCGGACGTATCGCGGCACACGCCGGATTCGACCAGAAAACGCGCAAAGTGCGTGCGCGAGATCAGGCGCGGGTTGCCCACGTACTTCAGCGCGCCTTCGTAAGCGCCTGCAATGCCGACCTTGGCCAGTTCTTCACCCATTTCGACGGCGCGCGGTCCGCGCCCGTCGCGCGTGTCGGCCAGGCCTTCGGCCATGCGCGGGTCGGTGTGGTCAAAGCCCAGGCCGACGATGTGGACCGTGACGTCGGCAAAGGTGACGGAAATCTCAACGCCCGTCAGGTACTTGATGCCCTGCGCGCGCGCGGCTTCGAGCGCACGCTGCTGGCCGCCCACTTCGTCGTGATCGGTCAGCGCCCACAAATCCACGCCATTCGCCGCCGCGCGCGCCGCCAGTTCCTCTGGCGTGAGCGTGCCGTCGGAGGTGGTGGAATGGCAGTGCAGGTCGGCGTTGTGGGGGAAGGTCACCCGGGCATTTTACGGACCGCCACCCACACGTGCCGGTAGGGTCAACATCAGGCCGCCGCGGAGCAGGCCATGCGGGAACGCCGTGGCCGAGCTTGCAGCGGCGGCCAGCGTTGTCCCCGTGGGGAAGGCGCGTGAGCGCCTCAGGGAGGATGTGGAAACTCGCGCTGCGGCCCCCGCAGCTGCTCGAACGCCCGCGCCATCTGCAGCACGCCCAGGTCGTCGAAGCGCTGGCCGGCGATTTGCAGGCCAATCGGCAACACCGCGCCGGGCGTCCCAGGCGAATCCATGGTGCCGCAATTGACCGAAATGGCCGGCTGCTCGCCCATGTTGAAGGGCACGGTGAAGCCGATGTGCTCCAGCCCGCGCAGCGGGTCGTTGGTGGGGCTGGGCCAATCGAAGGCCGCGGGCGCATTGGGCGACACGGGTGAGATCACGTAGTCGAACGGTTGCAGCGCCGCCTGCGTGGCCACGCGCACGGCGTGCGTGGCGCTGTAGGCGCGGAACACGTCGGGGCCGCTCATGCCGCGCGCGCTGTCGGCCCAGTCGCGGATGACGGGCAGCACGCTGGCGCGCCGCTCGGCGGGCAAGGCGTCCAGATCGACCAGCGAGCGCATACGCCAGAAGTGATCGAGCCCCGACAGCAGTTCTGGCGTCATGAAAGGTGCCAGCGGCGTCACCACGGCGCCTTGCGCTTCAAAAAGATGAGCGGCGTGCTCAACGGCGACACGGATCGCCGGCTCCACGGGCAGGCCGCAGCCGGCATCCAGCAGCAGGCCGATGCGCACGCCCTTGAGCGGCTTGTCGGCGCGCCAGGCCAGCGACCAGTCGATGGCCTGCGGCGGCAGCGCCATGCTGTCGCGCGCGTCGGGGCGGGCCAGCACCTGCATCAGCAGCGCGGCGTCGGCCACGCTGCGCGTCATGGGGCCGGCGGCGCGCCCCATGTAGGGTGGGTCGATGGGCACGCGGCCCAGGCTGGGCTTGAGGCCCACGATGCCGCACCACGCGGCCGGCAGGCGGATGGAGCCGCCGATGTCGGTGCCGATGTGCAGCGGCCCGTAGCCAGCCGCCGCTGCCGCGCCCGCGCCGGCGCTGCTGCCGCCGGGCGTGAGCGCCACGTCCCACGGGTTGCGCGAAATCTCATGAAAGGTGGACAGGCCGGACGACAGCATGCCGTAGTCGGGCATTGTGGTCTTGCAGACGACGACGGCGCCGGCTTCTCGCCCGCGCGCGGCGGGTGGCGCGTCGGCCGCGGCGGGCACGGGCGCGACGGCCTTGGTGCCCAGCGGCGTCGGGTCGCCCTGCGTGGCGATGTTGTCCTTGAGGGTGACCGGCACGCCGTCCAGCGCGCCGCAAGGTTCGCCTTTCTGCCAGCGCGCCTCGGACGCGCGGGCCTGCGCCAGCGCGTCGTCGGGGCGCAGCAGCCAAGTGGCCGCGATGTGCGGCTCCCAGAGCTTGATCTGCGCCAGCACGGCTTGCGTGACTTCGACGGGGGAGAAATCACGCGACTTGTAGCCCGCCAGCAGTTCGTGCGCGGTGAGGTCGTGCAGGGCGGTCTTTGTCATAGTGTTTTAAGTAAAAAGAGCCGCCAGCGCTTTCCTGGCAAGCGCGAGCAGCTCTTGTTTTTATAGTAATCGTCAAGTCCAGCTAAGCGCCGCCAGGTCGTTGACGAACACCGGCATGTCTTTCCACAGCCCGGTCAGGCGCTTGTTGGCCACCGTGACCCATTGCGGCTGATACAGCCAAGCCAGGGCGGCGTCGTCGGCCAGCATCTTTTGGGCGTCGCCCAGCAGCTTGTTGCGCTCGGCCACGTTGGGGGTGGTCTTGATCTTGTCGTACAGCGCGTTGAACTTGGGGTTGTTGTAGCCCCAGTAGTAATCGGGCTTGGTGAAGTTGGCCAGGTCGAACGGCTCGACGTGGCTGATGATGGTCAGGTCGTAGTTCTTGGGGCCGCCGTAGGTGTTGGCCAGCCACTGCGCCCATTCGACGTTCTGCACCTTGGCGGTGATGCCGATCTTGGCCAGTTGCGCCACGATGACCTCGCCGCCCTGGCGCGCGTAGGGCGGCGGCGGCAGCACCAGGCTCAGCTCCAGCGGCGTGGTCACGCCGGCTTCTTTCAGCAGCGCCTTGGCTTTTTCCACGTCATACGGGTTGACGACGGTGGTGTCGATGTAGCCTGCCGCGCCCGGCACGTAATGGCTGCCGATGGGCACGCCGAAACCGTCGCCAGCGCCGGCGATGACGGCCTTGCGGTCGATGGCGGCGGCGATGGCGCGGCGCACGCGCACGTCGTTCAGGGGCTTCTTGGCGTTGTTCATGGCCAATACCGTCTTGGCGCGCGAGCCGCTCACAATCGTCTGCAGGCGCGGGTTGGCCTTGAACTGCGCCGCGCCACGTGGGGTGACGCGCACGAAGGCGTCCACGTCGCCGGACAGCACGGCGGCCACCTGCGCGGCCGGGTCGCTGATGAAGCGGAAGGTGGCGCGCTTGATCTTCACGCTGCCCGGCGCGCGGTACGAGGGCGAGGCCTTGAGCACGATGGACGAACCTTTCGACCAGCTGTCCAGCACGTAGGGGCCGGTGCCCACCGGCTTGGTCGCGTTGTCTGCCGCGCTCTTGGGCTCGACCATGATGGCCGTGGCCTGGCCCATGTAGAACAGGAAGTCCGGGTCCGGCTCCTTGTTGATGACGACGACGGTGTGGTCGTCAATGGGGCGCACGCTTTCCATGGCGGCAAAGGTCCGCTTGTCCTTGTTGGTGCTCTTTTCGCCCGCGGCGCGCTCAAAGGCGTACTTCACCGTCTGCGCGTTGAACGGCTCGCCGTTGCTGAACTTCACGCCTTTGCGCAGGTGGAAGGTATAGGTGCGCAGATCGGGCGAAACTTCCCAGCGCTCGGCCAGGAGCGGCGTGACGCTGCCGTCGGCGTTGATCTTGGTCAGCGTTTCGAAGACGTTGTACTGCGTCACCTCGGCAATGGCCGACGCGGCGCCGGCCGTCGGGTCAAGCCCTGGCGGCTCCAGCGTCATGCCCAGCACCACGGCGTCCTTGCGCGACTGCGCGAGCGCGGGCAGGGCGAGCGGCAGGCTCGTCAGCGCGGCGGCGGCCGGCAGGGTGAGGGCGAAGTGGCGGCGTTTCATCGTCGAGGCTCCTTCAAGGGGGCTGAGGGTGGCGCGCATGGTAGCGCAGGGCGTCTAACGCGTCAGGCCACCACGGGGGCGACAAGCTCCGGCACCGATTCCAGCAGCGTACGCGTATACGCATGCGCCGGCTCGCGCAACACCTGGCGCACGGGGCCTTGTTCGACGATCAGGCCGCCCTTCATCACGGCCACGTCGGCGCACAGGTGGCTGACCACGGCCAGGTCGTGGCTGATGAAAAGAAAGGTCACGCCGTGCTGATCGCGCAGGTCGGCCATCAGGTTGAGCACCTGCGCCTGCACCGACACATCCAGCGCGCTGACGGCCTCATCGGCCACTATGAGCTTGGGCCGCGTGATCAGCGCCCGCGCGATGGCGATGCGCTGGCGCTGGCCGCCAGAGAACTCGTGGGGAAATTTGTCGAGCGCGTCGGCGCGCAGGCCCACGGATTCGAGTGCGGCGGCGGCGCGATCGCGCTGCTGGGCGCGGCTGGCGCCTTCCAGCGCGGCGGCCGGTTCGGCCACGGTGCGCCAGATGGGGCGGCGCGGGTCCAGCGAGCCGTAGGGGTCTTGAAACACCATCTGAAAATCGCGCCGCGCCGCGCGCAGATCGTCGGGCGGCAGCGCGTGCAGGTTGCGGCCCTCGAACAGCACGGTGCCGGACGTGGGCGCCTCTAGCGCCATCACCAGGCGCGCCAGCGTGCTCTTGCCCGACCCCGATTCGCCGACGATGCCCATGCTGCGCCCGGCGGTGACGTTGAGCGACACGCCGCGCAGCGCTTCGACCGCTGCGGGCGGCTTGAACAGCGACTCACGCGGCAGCGTGTAGCGGCGCGTGACGTCGCGGATTTCAAGCAAAAAAGGGCTTTGGCGCTGGTCCATCAAGCGTCTGCAGCTATGGATTCAGGAGTACCCAGCACCACGTCGGCGCGGCGGCAGCTGAACCGGTGGTCGCCAGGCAGCGCCACCACGGGCGGCGGCTGGGTGCGGCAGGCGGCTTCCGTGTAGGCGCATCGGCCCGCAAACGGGCAGCCGGGCGGCAGGCTGAACAGGTCGGGCACGCTGCCGGCAATGGTGGGCAGCCGCTCGCTGCGGTGCGCGACCAGGCGGTTTGCCAGGCTGGGCCGCGCGGCCAGCAGACCGCGCGTGTAGGGGTGCGCCGGGCGGGCAAAGACGTCGGCCGAGGCGCCGCTTTCGACCACGCTGCCGCCGTACATCACCAGCATGCGCTTCACGTTCTGCGCAATCAGGCCAAGGTCGTGCGAAATCAGGATGAGCGCCATGCCGCGCTCGTCGACCAGCTCGCGGATGAGGGCCAGGATCTGCTTTTGCACCGTCACGTCGAGCGCGGTGGTGGGCTCGTCGGCGATCAGCACGTCGGGCTCGCACGCCAGCGCCATGGCGATCATGATGCGCTGGCGCTGCCCGCCCGAGAACTGGTGCGGAAAACTGTCGACGCGGCGCGCCGCGTCGGGAATGCCGACGCGGTGGAGCAGGGCGATGGCCTTGTCGCGCGCCGCGTGGGCCGACAGGTGCTGGTGCAGGCGCAGCGGCTCGGCAATCTGCGCGCCGACGCGGTGCACCGGGTTGAGCGCGGTCATCGGCTCCTGGAAGATCATGGCCAGCCGAAAGCCGCGAATCGCGCGCCAGTCGCGGTCGGGCAGGCCGATCAGTTCGCGCCCCTCCAGCGTCAGGCTGCCGCTGACGGTGGCGTTGTCCGGCGCCAGACCCATCAGGGCGAGGGCGGTCATGGACTTGCCGCAGCCCGATTCGCCGATCAAGCCCAGCGTGTCGCCGCGCTCCAGCGCGAAGCTCATGTCGCGCACGGCCGGCGCCGTGCCGCGGTGGGTGTGCAGGTCGACGCGCAGGTGGCGGGCTTCGAGCAAGGGCATGGCGCGTTCAGCCCCGCAGCAGGTTGGTCAAGGGGCGGCCGCGGGTGTCGCGGTAGACGTCGAAATCGGCGTCGATGCTGACGATGCGGCGAATGCTCAAGCGCTCCGCCGCCTCGGCAATGGACGCGTCGGCCAGATCCAGCGGCAGGCTGGCAAAGCGCTGGGCGATGCGGCGCATCTGCGGCAGGCTGCCGTCGCCGGGCACATCGACCTGTACGCCACCGCGTTCGACCCACAGCAGAAAGTCCAGCGCGGCCTGGTTGTGTACGCGGCGCGCCAGCAGGGCGCACACCTCGGTCAGCACGGGCCAGGTGCTGACCAGCGCCAGCCCCGGGTGCGCCTGCAGCCAGGCGACGACGCGTGCGTGCCAATGGTCTGCCGCATTGAACAGCGCCAGCAGCGGGCCGCTGTCCACCAGCACCTGGCCTTGCGGCGCCACGCCGTATTGCGCCGGCGCTTCGGCGGCGTGCGGGGCGGACGCTGGGGTGCTCATGGCGGTGGTGGCGCGTCAATGGGTGTCGCGGCGGGCGTGCTTGTCGCCCCAGGCGTCGGCCAGATGCTGGCGGCGCGCCGTGGCCAGGTCCACCGGGCCGGCGTGGCGGCCGAACAGATCGGCGCCCAGCGCGAATGCCGACGCCGCGCTGGCCGGCGTGCTGGCCAGGTAAGCCACCAGCGCATCGCGCATCACGTCGCTGATGCTGCGGCCCTGGGCAGCGCAGTGCTGGCGCAACGATTGTTCGAGGTCGAGGGGAAGCTTCACGGTGGTGGTCATGGCTCACGCCCTGTAAAGGTAATATTTATGATATTACCTTGGTGGGGTTGAATTGCAAGCGGCCATCGGCGCAGGCTCATGCGCGTTTTTGCAGACGCGGGTCCAGCACGTCGCGCAACCCGTCGCCCAGCAGGTTCAAGCCCAGCACCGACAGCGCGATGGCCGCGCCCGGCCACACCGCGAGCAGCGGCGCCTGGAACATCAGCGTCTGCGCCTCGGCCAGCATGCGGCCCCAGCTGGGCTGTGGGGGCTGTGTGCCCAGGCCCAGGTACGACAGCGCGGCCTCGGCCAGGATGGCGATGGCAAAGCGGATGGTGGCCTGCACGATCAGCACCGGCAGGATGTTGGGCAGCACGTGCTGCCAGGTGATGGCCCACGGACCTTTGCCGCTGGCGCGCGCGGCCAGCACGTAGTCGCGGCTCCACACACTGTTGGCGGCGGCACGGGTGATGCGCGCGAAGGTCGGGATGTTGTAGATGCCGATGGCGATGATGGCGTTGACGATGCCCGGCCCGTACACGGCTGTGAGCATGATGGCCGACAGAATGGCCGGAAACGCGAAGCCGAAGTCCGACATGCGCATGATCGCTTCCTCGACCCAGCCGCGCCGCGCCGACGCCAGCAACCCCAGCGCCGTGCCCACCACCAGCCCGATGCCGACGGCGATGACGCCGACCAGAATCGACGCCCGCGCGCCCACCAGCAGCAGCGACACCACGTCCCGCCCGAAGGCGTCGGTGCCCAGCCAGTGCCGCACGCCGGGCGCCAGCAGCTTGGCGTCCATGTCGACGTCGTAGACGGAGTAGGGCGTCCACACATACGACAGGGCAGCGGCCAGCAACAGCAGCAGCGACAGCACGCCGCCGATGACGAAGCCTGGGTGGCGCCGTGCGCGTTGCCAGAAGCCGGGGGCGGCGGGGCTGTTCATGAGAAACACTCAACCGCCGGACGCGAAGGACGCAAAGGTTTCGCGAAGGACGCGAAGAAAGCCCTCAACAATTTGGATGGGAGGCGGCGAACATGCCTGGTCTGTTGACCCGCGGTGCGCGATCTCCAAAAAAAACGCTGTCGCTCAATGACTTGCCGCAAGGCCATCGCAACACGCTTCAAACAAATTTTGGGTATTTCTTTTGCGTCCTTTGCGAAACCTTTGCGTCCTTTGCGTCCGGCTGTTTTGAATTTCGACCGCCTCATATCTCACTGGCCTTCACCCGCGGATCGATCACCGCATACAGCACATCGACCACGAAGTTGACGATGACCACCATCGCCGCCAGCAGCATCACGCAATTGCGCACCACGATCACGTCGCGGTTGGCGATGCTCTGGAAGATCAGGCGCCCCAGGCCCGGCAGGTAGAACACGTTTTCGACCACGATGGTGCCGGCCAGCAGCTCGGCAAACTGCAGGCCCATCACGGTGATGACGGGGATCATGGCGTTGCGCAACACGTGGCCCCACAGCGTGGCGCGGTGGCTCAGGCCCTTGGCGCGCGCGGTGCGCACGAAGTCCTCGCGCAGCACTTCCAGCACCGCCGACCGCGTGAAGCGCGCCAGGATCGCCGCCTGCACCACCGCCAGCGCCACGGCCGGCAGGATGAGCGCCTTCAGTCCCTCCCACAGCCCGAGCCAGACGCCGTCTTCAAAGTACCAGCCGTCGAAGCCGCCCGCCGAAAACCACTGCAGCTTCACCGAGAACAGCAGGATCAGCAGGATGGCGAACCAGAAATTGGGAATGGCGATGCCCACCTGCGCCATCGACATCAGGCCGACGTCGACCGCGCTGTTGTGGCGCGCCGCGGCGTACACGCCCACGGCCAGCGCGATGGCCGTGGTCAGCAGCATGGCCATCACGGCCAGTGGCACCGTCAGTTGCAGACGTTCCAGAATCAGCTCCGACACCGGCGAGCCGTAGGTGTACGACAACCCCATGTCACCGCGCAGCAGGCCGCTCATCCACGTCAGGTAGCGGTGCAGCGCCGGCTGGTCGAGGCCGAGTTCGGTCGCCTTGGCGGCCACGGCGGCGGGGTCGGCGTCCGGGCCCATCAGCACCTGGGCGGCATTGCCGGGCAACACCTCCAGCACCGCGAACACGATCACGCTGGTGGCCGCCAACGTGGCGATCAGCGTGAAGATGCGTTTGAAGAGAAAGTAGCTCATGCGCGGGGCGGGGTGCTGCGCGGCATTATCAACACATCGGGTAACGTCATTGAGGGCGCTACGGGGCGGTTGCGCGGCGGGGCGGGATAATCGGTGCCATTGTTTCCATCTGCCGGAGCTGTGCCATGGCGCTGATGATCACCGACGAGTGCATCAACTGCGACGTCTGCGAACCCGAATGCCCCAACGACGCGATCTCGATGGGGCCAGAGATCTACGTGATCGACCCGAACAAGTGCACCGAATGCGTCGGTCACTTCGACGAGCCGCAATGTGTGCAGGTGTGCCCGGTGGAATGCATCCCGGTCAACCCGGAGCGCGTCGAGAGCAAGGACGCGCTGATGCAGAAGTACCGCCTGCTGCAGTCGGCCAAGACGTAGTCTTCAACAGGATTTTGGCCTTCTGCGCGCTTGCTGACTGCGTTGGCAGCTATTGTTTTTGTAGCTTGCCGTTGCTTCAGTCGGCGGGCGGTTCCGCGGCAGGCTTGGGCGGCTTGGCGCGCGGCGGCTTGTCGGTGTGGATCTGCACCGTGGCGCGCTCCATTTCGCCCATCACCAGTTGCTCGAAGGCCTGGGCCGACCGCGTGATGGCCGTCTCGATCTGCGCCAACTCGTCCGCCGGCGGCTTGCGCAGCACCCAGCCCACCACTTCCGCGCGGTCGCCGGGGTGCCCGATGCCCAGGCGCAGGCGCCAGTAGTCGCCGGTGCCCAGCTGGGCGTGGATGTCGCGCAGCCCGTTGTGCCCGGCGTGGCCGCCGCCGCGCTTCAGCTTGGCCTGGCCGGGGGCCAGGTCCAGTTCATCGTGCACCACCAGGATCTGCTCGGGCGCGATCTTGTAGAAGCGCGCCAGTGCCGCCACCGACTTGCCCGACAGGTTCATGAAGGTCTGGGGTTCGAGCAGCCACACGGTCTGCCCGCGCACCTGGGTGCGCGCCATCAGCCCGTGATAGCTGCGTTCGGCGACCAGCCGCACGCCCAATTGGCGCGCGACCTGGTCGATCCACCAGAAGCCCGCGTTGTGGCGCGTGGCTTCGTATTCGGGGCCGGGGTTGCCCAGGCCGACGAAGAGCTTGATCATGGGTGCGGATTATCCGTGGTCGACAAAAAACAAACGGCCCGCCGAAGCGGGCCGTGAGCGCCAGAGGATGGCCGGGCCGCCGGATTACTTCTTGTCGGCAGGCTTGGCGTCGGCCGCGGGGGCGACGTCGGCAGGCGCGTCCGTCTCTTCGGCGGCGGGGTTCACCACCGACACCAGCACGGTGTCTTCAGCGGTGTGGCCGCGCAGCACGGGCTCGACACCCTTGGGCAGCGTGATGTCCTTCAACGTCAGCGTGGTGCCTTTTTCCAGCTTGGACAGGTCGACCTCGATCGATTCCGGCAGGTCGGCCGGCAGGCACGACACTTCCAGTTCGGTGAGGATGTGGTTGACCAGGCACTTGTCGAACTTGACGGCGTTGGACTCTTCCTCGCCCTTGTAGTGCAGCGGCACCTTCAGCTGGATCTTCTGCTTGGCCGACACGCGCTGGAAGTCGATGTGCAGCACCTGCTGGCGGAACGGGTGAATCTGCAGATCGCGCAGCAGCACCTTGCTGACCTTGCCGGCCAGTTCCATGTCCAGCACGGACGAGTGGAAGGCTTCCTTCTTGATGGCCTGCCACAGGGCGTTGTGGTCCAGTTCGATGAGCTGGGGCTCACCCTCACCACCGTAGACAATGCCCGGCACCTTGCCGGCATTGCGCAGACGGCGGCTCGCACCCGTACCCTGCTTGGCGCGCTCGAAAGCGACGAATTTCATGGCAATACTCCTTGATGGGCCGACCGCGACCAGTGCGACCCCGGTTGAAAAAGACCGCGCGGCCGGATTGCCGGGCGATCCGCGTGTTCCGTCAGAACAGGTTGTCCTGCTCCTGGAACAGACTCATGACCGATTCGCCGCGGGCGATGCGCTGGATCGTCTGGGCGATCAGCGGCGCCACGGAAAGCTGGCGAATCTTGCTGCACTGCATGGCAGCGTCGGACAGCGGAATGGTGTTGGTCACCACCACTTCGTCGAGCGCCGTGCCCTGGGCAATGCGCTCGATGGCGGGGCCGCTGAAGATGGGGTGCGTGCAATACGCATAGACCTTCTTGGCGCCGCGTTCCTTAAGCACTTCGGCCGCCTTCACCAGCGTGCCGGCCGTGTCGATCATGTCGTCCATGATGACGCAGTTGCGGCCGTCGATGTCGCCGATGACGTGCATGACTTCGCTGACGTTGGCCTTGGGGCGGCGCTTGTCGATGATGGCGAGGTCGCAGTTGAGCTGCTTGGCCAGCGCGCGGGCGCGCACCACGCCGCCCACGTCGGGGCTGACGACCAGCAGGTCGTCGTAGTTCTTCTGCCGCAAGTCGCCCAGCAGCACCGGCGAAGCGTAGATGTTGTCGACCGGGATGTCGAAGAAACCCTGGATTTGGTCGGCGTGCAGGTCCATCATGATGACGCTGGACACGCCCACCGCCTGCAGCATGTTGGCCACCACCTTGGCGCTGATCGGCACGCGCGTCGAGCGCGGGCGGCGGTCCTGCCGGGCATAGCCGAAGTAGGGGATGACGGCGCTGATGCGTTCGGCCGACGAGCGCTTGAGCGCGTCGACCATGATCAGCAGTTCCATCAGGTTTTCGTTGGTCGGCGCGCAGGTGGACTGCACCACGAACACGTCGCGGGCGCGCACATTCTGCTTGATCTCCACGGTGACTTCGCCGTCGGAGAAGCGGCCGACGTCGGCGGCGCCGAGCGTAATGTTCAGGTGGCTTGCGATTTCAGCGGCCAGTGCCGGGTTGGCATTGCCGGTGAACACCAGAAAATCGGGGTTGTGGGACGGCTGCATGCGCTTTCCGGCGTGTCACTGAAGTGCGGCTCAGTGCCAGGCGCAGCGCACCCGGCGAAACAGGTTTGGCAGGGGAGGAAGGACTCGAACCCTCGCATGCCGGAATCAAAATCCGGTGCCTTAACCAACTTGGCGACTCCCCTACGCCGGTGACCAGCCCTACTGCCTGGCGGACCACCTTCAATCGTCGCCTGGAACCCAGCCGACCAGCGGATGGTGTTCCAGATTGCTGCACAAGCGCACTTGCCAGTCCGGCGCGTCGTTCATCAGGGCCTGAAGTCCGGCGGCCACAGGGGCGGGCTTGGCTTCATGAAACTGAGCGAACACCGCGCTGCCCGAGCCGGTCATCCTTGCGTCGAGGCCCAGGTGCGACAAGCGCCCAATGGCTTCGGCCACTTGCGGACAAAGCCGCTCGGCAACCGGCTGCAGGTCGTTGTGGCCAAAGCCGTACGGGTCTGCAGTAAAGCCCGCAAGTATAGCAGGCTCGCTGTCGCGTTTCAAATCCGGCGCGCGAAAAATGGCCACGGTTTCCAGGCCCTGCGGCGGTTTGACGACGACGAAGCGCGCCGGGGGCAGTTCGAGCGGCTGAACCTGCTCGCCCACGCCCTCCACCCAGCCGTGGTGGCCATGAACGAAGAAGGGCACATCCGCGCCCAGCGTCAGGCCGATGCGCGCGAGCTCGGCACGCGGCAGGCGCAGGTTCCACAGCCGATTGAGCGCCATCAGGGTGCTGGCCGCATCCGACGAGCCGCCGCCCATGCCGGCCTGCGCAGGAATGCGCTTGTCCACGCCGATGTGGGCGCCCTGGGTGCAGCCCGTGGCCTGCTGCAGCGCGCGCGCGGCCCGCACGATCAAGTCGTCGGGCGGCAGCGGCGCACCCAGGTCTTCCCGCGTGATCTGCCCGTCCGGGCGCCGTTCGAAGTGCAGTGTGTCGCACCAGTCGATCAGCATGAAAGCCGATTGCAGCAGGTGGTAGCCGTCGGCGCGCCGCCCGGTGATGTGCAGGAACAGGTTCAGCTTGGCCGGCGCGGGCACGTCGTAAATGGCGCGCATTTCAGTGGCTCACGGCGCGCGCCGCGTATGACGTGCGTGACGTGAAGCCCGCGGAGCAGCCCACGCACGGGCGCAAACGGTCAGGGTTTCCCGGCCATAAGATGCGTCCGCTTTCATGGGGGAAGACGCCGAAGGCGGCACAGGGGCTGGCGTCATCTGTCCAGCACCACGCGCAGGTCGGCCGTCGGCAGCGGCATCAGGCGGCGCGCCGACAGGCGGCCATCGGGCAATCGGCTCAGGTCGGCCTGCCAGCCGGGCACCGACTGCGGCTCGCCTCGCAGCCAGCCGAACAGCGCGCGCACGGGCAGCGGCGTGCCGGTGGCTTCCTGCGCCAGCGCGTCGAGCGATGCGTAGCGGCGCGTCTGATCGCCTTGGCGCAGCAAGGCTTCGCCCGGCTGCCACTGCATGACGGCGATGGTGCTGCCGATGGGGGAGGTCAGCGTGAGTTCGCCCGCCTGAGGGTTGCCGCTGAGTGCGAACGCGGCCGCAAACGACTGCGGCGGCTCCGACTCGACGCGCAATGCCAGGCGGCCGCTCCACCGGTCGGATTCAGCGTCAACTCCGGTTCCAGCCCTTGGTGGAACTACGCATCCAGCTATAAATAACGTAGCAATCAACAGACCCAGCCGCCACGCGGCGGTGCGGCGGCCGGCCCGGGGCAACGGCGCGGTCATGGCGTTACCCGAAAGCGCTTGAGCGTTTTCTGCAGCGTTTCGTTGTCCGCGTCCAGACGCAGGCCCTCGCGCCACAGCTTGCGCGCGGGTTCGCGCTCGCCCAGTGTCCACAGTACTTCGCCCAGATGCGCGGCGATTTCGGCGTCCGGGCGCTTTTTGTAGGCGGCTTCGAGGATCTTGCGCGCCTCGCGCACGTTGCCCATGCGAAAGTGCACCCAGCCCAGGCTGTCCTGTATATAGGCGTCGTCGGGCGACAGTTGCACCGCCTTTTCGATCAGCGTCCTCGCCTCAGGCAGGCGCACGCCGCGATCGGCCATTGAATAACCCAGCGCGTTGTAGGCGTGGGCCGCCTCCGGTTTGAGCGTGATCAGGCGCCGCAGCAACTCTTCCATGACGTCGAGGTGGCCCGCGCGTTCGGCCGAGATGGCGGCGTCGTACAGCAGGCTTTCCTCGTCGGGGTGCTTCTTCAGTTCCTCGCCCAGCAGGTCATAGGCCTGCTGGGCCTGCTGATGGTCGCGCAGCAACTGGCCTTCGGCCAGCAGCTTCAGGCGCGCGTCGTCGGGGCTGCGCTCGGGTACGCTGCGAATTGCCTGGCGGCCTTCTTCCAGCCGGCCTTGGCGCGCCAGCAGCTGGGCGCGGCGCACCTGCACGGACAGCGCCCGTTCCGGTGAATCGACCGCCGCCAGCAGCTTTTCGGCGGCCGCCAGATCGCCCCGGCGCTCGGCGATGGTCGCCAGCATCAGGCGCGCGTGGTCGCGGGCTTCGGGCGCCGACGCGCCGGGCGCCGGCTCGGCTTGGTCCAGCATGCTCAGGTAATGCTTCAGGTCGGCTTCGGCCTCGGCGTCCTTGCGTTCATCGGCGTACAACGCGCCGCGCACCAGCCACGCTTCGGGCGTGCCGGGCGAGCGGCGGATCAGCGTGTCCAGCTGCCGGTGCGCGTCGGCGGTGCGCCCCCGCTCGACCAGTGCGCGGGCGTAACCGATGCGCACGTCGGACTTGGCGTCCGGGCTGTTGAGGTAGCGCTGGATCAGCGCGTCGGCGCGGGTTTCGCCGTCGGCCATCAACTGCAGCGCCAGCAGCGCGGGCCATTCAGACTGCGCGCGGGCGCTTTGGCCCAGCGTGGCCGCCGCCAGCGCGCCGGCCTTGTCGCCAGCGGCCAGGCGCAGGCGGCCGACGGTGGTCCAGGCGGCGGGCGCCAGCGCGGGCGTGCGCATGGCGTCGGCCAAGGCGCGCTCGACCACGCGGGCGGCCTCGGGCTTGTCGGGCACGCGCTGGTACAGCGCCGGCAGCGCGGTGATGAACGCCTCCTTGTCGCTGTCCGGCACCGTCGACAGAAACTGGCGCAGCGGTGCTTCGGTTTCAGACACGCGGCCCAGCACGATCAGCACCTGCAGTTCGTACTGGCCTGCCTCCACCGATGGCGGATGCGCCTCGCGCCAGGCGCGCACGGTTTCCAGCGCCGCCGGGCCCGAACGCGACTGGATCGCCATCTGCGCCGCGCGCTTGAACAACTGCTCATCGCCCGTGCGGCGCGCGGCGCTCAGCACGTACGACGCGCCGTTTTGCGCGTCGCCTTGACGAAACAGCATTTCGCCGATCATCAGTTCATACAGCAGCCGGGCCGTCATGCGCGACGACGTGGGGGCGGAGGCGGCGCTGGCCGGTGCGGCAGCGGCGCCGGGTGGAGACGCGGGCGGCGTCTGGCCCAGCGCCAGTGGCGCGGCCAGGGCCAGCGCCCAGCCGCCCAGAACGCGGTGGAGGATCTGCATCGACCCATAATAAATCATGCGTGTGCAAAAGAAGGGGCGTGGCGCCCATGCCTGAACTGCCTGAAGTCGAGGTCACGCGGCGCAGTTTTGCCCAGCGCATTCAGGGTGCCCGCATCCTGCACGCCCGCGCTGGCCTGCCGCTGCGCTGGCCGCTGGGCCGCGGCGCTGAACAACTGGCCGGCCTGACGGTGCTGCGGGTTGACCGGCGCGGCAAATACCTGCTGTTGCAGCTCGACGACGGCGTGCTGTTGGTGCACCTGGGCATGTCGGGCAGCCTGAGCTTTCGCGCCGACGCGCCGCCACCGGGGCGGCACGACCACTTTGACCTGGTCACCACGCAGGGCACGCTGCGGCTGAACGACCCGCGCCGCTTTGGCGCCGTGCTGTGGTCAGCCAGCCTGCAGGTGGATCCGGCGCGCAAGCTGCTGGGCTCGCTGGGTGTCGAGCCGCTGGGCGACGCCTTCGACCCGGCGGCCTTCCACGCCGGCCTGAAGGCGCGACGCGCGCCCATCAAGCAGGTGCTGCTGGCGGGCGACGTGGTGGTCGGTGTGGGCAACATCTACGCCTCCGAGGCGCTGTTTCTGGCTGGCATTCGCCCCACCACGCGCGCCGACCGGCTGTCGCGCGCCCGCGCCGACCGTTTGCACGCGGCCATCCGCCAGGTGCTGATGCGCGCGGTAGAGCGTGGCGGCAGCACGCTGCGCAATTTTTCCAGCGCGGCGGGGGAAAGTGGCCACTTCCAGGCCGAAGCCGCCGTCTACGGACGGGCCGGCCAGCCCTGCCTGCGCTGCGCCACGCCGTTGCGGCAGATTCGCCAGGGGCAGCGCTCGACCTTCTTTTGCCCCATGTGCCAGCGGGCCTGAGCCGCGTGGGCCAACGCGCCGTGTAATATGCCGCGAACTTGCGGAGCGGCGTGGTGGCGGAGCCCAGTTTCAACGAGCAGTTCGATTGGCACAGCGCTTGGCGGCGCGAGATGCGGTTGCGCCTGAAGGTGCTGGGCGACTGGTTGCGCGAACAGCAGCTGCTTGACGACGGCGGCGAAGAGCGCCTGCAGCGCCTGACCGATCAGTTGCGCTCCGACAAAGTGATGGTCGCCTTCGTGGCCGAGTTCTCGCGCGGCAAATCCGAGCTGATCAACGCCGTCTTCTTTGCCGGCTATGGCCGCCGCATCATGCCCGCCAGCGCCGGCCGCACCACCATGTGCCCGACCGAGCTGGGCTATGAGGCGGCCCTGCCCCCATGCCTGCGCCTGCTGCCCATCGAAACGCGGCTGCAGCCGCAGACCCTGCTTGAATGGCGCCTGGTGCCCGAGAAGTGGATGCGCCTCGACCTGGACGTGAACGACCCCGATCAACTGGCCAACGCCATGCAGAAGGTGTCTGAAGTGATGCACGTGACGCAGGACGAAGCGCGCGCGCTCGGTTTCTGGCACGACGACAGGCCGTGGGACAACCCGCCGGTCAACGCCGGCGGTGCCGTTGAAGTGCCGCGCTGGCGCCACGCGCTCATCAACATGGCGCACCCGCTGTTGCGTCAGGGTCTGGTGGTGCTGGACACGCCTGGACTGAATGCCATCGGCGCCGAACCCGAACTCACCGTCAACCTCATCCCGCAGGCGCAGGCCGTGGTGTTCATTCTGGGTGCGGACACGGGCGTCACCAAATCCGACCTCGCCATCTGGCGTGAACACCTGGCGACGATGGAAGGCAGCGCGGGCAGTCGCTTCGTGGTGCTCAACAAGATTGACACCTTGTGGGACGAGTTGAGTTCGCCAGAGCAGATCGACCGCCAGATTGCCCGCCAATGCGCCGACACCGCGCAGACGCTGTCGCTGGAGGCCAAGCAGGTGCTGGCGCTGTCGGCCCAGAAGGGGCTGTTGGCCAAGGTGCGCGGCGACACCGCGCTGCTGGCCGAAAGCCAGCTGCCGCGGTTCGAGCAGCTGCTGGGCCGGCAGGTGCTGGGGGCGCGCCAGGCCATGCTTGCCGGCGCCATCGGCGCCACCGTGGCGCGCGTGCAGACCGAGGCCGAGCGTACCCTGGGCGCGCGGCGCCGCGAAGTGGCCGAGCAGGTGCTGGAGCTGGAAAGCCTGCGCGGCAAGAACCACCAGGTGGTGCGCCAGATGCGCTTGCGCGTCGAGCGTGAAAAAGCCGAATTCGACCGCAGCGCCGCCAGCGTGCTGGCCGTGCGGTCGGTGCACGTGAAGCTGCTGCGCGAGTTGTTCATGCTGCTGGGCAGTGCCTCGATCAAGCGCGAACTGCTCGGCCTCAGCACCACGCTGCGCGAGCCGGGCGTCAAGTTCGGCGTCCGCAAGGCCTACGCCCGGGGCTTCGACAACCTGCGCGGCGTGGTGCGCGAAGTGCAGCGGCTGGAGCGCGAAATCCACACCATGCTCGCCTCGTCGTTTCGCCAGATCAACACCGACTTCGGCTTTGCGCTGCAGGTGGCCGAACCGCCCACCATGGACCGCTTTGAAAGCGACCTGGACGCGGTCGAACGCAGCCACCTGCAATACCTGGGCGTGGGCAACCTGGTGCAACTGGCGCGGCCTGAATTCGCCGACCGCCTGGTGCGCGCACTGCTGGCGCGCGTGCGCTCCATCTTCGAAACGGCGCTGGGCGAAATCGAGTTGTGGAACAAGTCCGTGTCGTCGCAGCTCGACACCCAGATGCGCGAGCGCCGGCGCGCCTATGGCCGCCGCATCGACGCCATCCAGCGCATTCAGGACGCCGCCAGCGGGCTGGAGCGGCGCATCGCCGAAATCGCCGAGCAGGAAGGCGCGCTTGACGCCGCCGAGCAGCGCCTGCGGATGCTGAGCCGCGATTTGCGGCACGATGCGTCCGCCGCCGTGCCCGAGGCGCTGCCGGAATCCGTGTCGGCGTGACCGCGCCCGCCAGCGCTTTCGCCCGCCGCGTCGTCGACTGGCAGCAGCGCCATGGGCGGCACGATTTGCCGTGGCAGGCCACCCGCGACCCCTACCGCGTGTGGCTGTCCGAAATCATGCTGCAGCAGACCCAGGTGGCCACCGTGCTGTCTTACTACCCACGCTTTCTGGCGCGCTTTCCCGACGTAGCCAGCTTGGCCGCGGCCGACGAAGACGACGTACTGGCTTTGTGGAGCGGCTTGGGCTATTACTCGCGCGCGCGCCATCTGCACCGCTGCGCGCGCGAGGTGATGACGCGCTTTGGCGGCGCCTTTCCACGCAGCGCGGCCGAACTGGGCACGTTGCCGGGCATCGGCCGTTCCACGGCCGCGGCCATAGCGGCGTTCTGCTTTGGCGAGCGCGCGGCCATTCTCGACGGCAACGTCAAGCGCGTGCTGACGCGCGCGCTGGGCTTCGGCGGCGACCTGGCCGTGGCCACGCACGAACGCGACCTTTGGCGGCGCGCCGAGGGTCTGTTGCCCACCACCGACCTGCACCGCACCATGCCGGCGTACACGCAGGGCCTGATGGACCTGGGCGCCACCGTGTGCACGCGCACGCGGCCGGCCTGCGCGGTGTGCCCACTGGCGGACGAATGCGTGGCCGCGCGCGAAGGCGAGCCCACGCGCTATCCGGTCAGAACACGGCGCGTGGCGCGCAGCCAGGCCACGTTGTGGCTGCTGCACGCGCGCGATGCCCAGGGGCGCGTGTGGTTGGCGCGGCGGCCCGGGCGCGGCATCTGGGCGCGCCTGTACTGCCTGCCACTGCACGACGACGGCGACGCCCTGCTGGCCAGCCTGACGCCCGCGGCCCGCGCCAGCGCCGTGCGGCATGCACCGTTTCGTCATGTGCTGACCCACCGCGACCTGGACGTCCACGTCGTCAGCGCGCGCCTGCAGCCGGGCGACCTGACGGGCGACCTGACGGGCGCCGAAGGCGGCTGGTTCACGGCCGCCGAATGGCCCGCGCTGGGGCTGCCCGCGCCGATACGCCGGTTCTTGCAAGCCCAGGGTGATGGCTATCTATTTGATAGCTGAAAACCCATTGCAGTAAGGCGCAGGCGGCCCAAAAGACCGCAAAAAATGGCCTAGGAATCTTCCAGCTCGCGATGGCGCCGCAGCGTGACCCAGTCGCTCCCGAACAGGGCCGCCAGCCGCTCGACCAGATACACCGACCGGTGCTGACCGCCGGTGCAACCAACGGCCACGGTCACGTAGCTGCGGTGGTCGCGTGCCAGCGCGGGCAGCCAGGTCTGTAAAAAACCGGCGATCTGATCGAGCATCATCTGCACCTCGGGTTGCTGCTGCAGGTAGTCGATGACCGGCGCGTCGCGCCCCGTCAGCGGGCGCAGATCGGCTTGGTAGTGCGGGTTGGGCAGCATGCGCACGTCGAACACGTAGTCGGCGTCCGGCGTCAGGCCGCGCTTGAACGCGAACGACTCGAACACCAGCGTCAGGTGCGCCGCGGGCGCGGCGATCAGATCCTTCATCGTCGCCAGCAGCTTGGATGGGCGCAGGAAGCTGGTGTCGATGACGTGCGAGCGCTCGCGCAGGTCGGCCAGCAGTTCGCGTTCTCGGCGGATGGTCTGCAGCAACGCGCGCTGGGCGTCGCCTTCCACCGGCTGCGACAGCGGATGGCGCCGCCGCGTTTCGGAAAAGCGCCGCACCAGCGTTTCGTCGTTGGCGTCGAGAAAAATCAGGCGCAGCACGATGCCGCGGTCGCGCAGGCGGTGCAGCAGCAGCGGCAGCTGCGGCAGCGATTCGCCGCTGCGCACGTCCATGGCAATGGCCACCTTGCGCGTGCGGCGCTCGTTTTCGAGCGCGACGAACGGCTCCAGCAGCTCGGGCGGCAGGTTGTCGATGCAGTAGTAGCCGGCGTCTTCCAGCGCGCCCAGCGCGATCGACTTGCCGGAGCCCGACATGCCGGTGATGACGATCAGCTCAATGCTCACGGGCGTGTCTTTCGTGGCCGGTCGGCCGGCGTCGCGGTCGGTTCGGCGGGGTGAAGCATTTCAAGTGCGTGCGCCAGCGTGGTGTCGGAAATGCGTTCGCCGCCCAGCATGCGGGCGATCTCGCGCGTGCGCGCCTCGCCGCCGATGGCGACCAGGCCGCTGACCGGCGCCCCGCCGTCGCCTGCCCGTTTACTGACCAGCAGGTGCGCGTCGGCGCACGCCGCCACCTGCGGCAGATGGGTGACGCACAGCACCTGCCGGTCACGCCCAAGCTGGTGCAGCAGCCGCCCCACGGTGGAAGCCACCGCGCCGCCGACGCCCGAATCGACCTCGTCGAACACCAGCGTGCCCACGCTGCCCAGCTCGCTGGTGGTGACGGCAATGGCCAGCGCCAGACGCGACAGTTCGCCGCCGGATGCTACACGTTCAATAGCGCGAGGCGCTGATCCAGCGTGCGCTGCGACCTGAAAAACCACGTTTTCCAGGCCATGCTGCGCGGCTTCGGTCAGCGGCTGCAGCGCCACCTCGAAGCGGCCGCCCTGCATGCCCAGCTTCTGCATGGCGGCGGTCACCGCCGTGGCCAAGCGCGGCGCCGCCTGCGCGCGCTGCCGCGAGGTGGCCTGCGCCGCCGTCAGGTATTGGTCGTGCGCGGCGTCGGCCACGGCTTGCAGGCGCGCCAGGTCGGCGGCGTTGTCCAGCCGCGCCAGGTCGGCACGCCATTCGGTCAGCGTGGCGAACAGATCCTGCGGCTGCCGGCGGTAGCGCCGCGCCAGGGCAATCCATTGGCCCAGTCGCTCGTCCAGCCGAGCCAGTTGATCGGGGTCGGGCTCGGCGCGCCGCAGGTAGGCGTGCAGGCTGTGCGCCGCATCGCGCGCCTGGGCGACGCAGCTTTCCAGCACGTCGAGCAGCGCGGCGAACTCGGGTTCAATGTCGCGCTGAGCCTGCAGCGCGTGCTGCGCTTGCGCCAGCGCGGGCAGGGCGCCGCCGTCGCCGTCATCGCCTTCCAGCGCGGCGCTGGCGGCGTGCGCGGCGTCGATCAGCGCCTGCGCGTGCGACAGGCGTGCGTGGCGCTGGTTCAGCTCGTCCCATTCGTCTTCCAGCGGCGCCAGCTTGTCCAGCTCGCCAATCTGCCACAGCAGGCGCTCGTGTTCTTGCGCCAGGCTGTGCTGCGCGGCCTGCGCGGCCTGCAGCGCGGCGTCGGCCTGGCGCCAGGACTGCCAGGCCGACGTCAGTGGCCGGGCGTCGATGCCGGCGTACGCGTCGAGCAGCGCGCGCACGGCGGCGGGTCGCGTCAGGCTTTGCCAGGCGTGCTGGCCATGGATGTCGACCAGCCATTCGCCCAGTTCGCGCAACTGCGCCAGCGTGGCGGGCGAGCCGTTGATCCAGGCGCGGCTTTTTCCGGCGGCGTCGATGGTGCGGCGCAGCAGCAGCGCGTCGGCCTCGACGTCGGGCTCGACGAAGCCGTTGTCCAGCAGCCAAGGCCGGGCGTCGGCAGGGGTGTCGAATTCGGCGCCAATCTCGCAGCGCGGCTGACCTTCGCGCACCCACAGCGCGTCGCCCCGCCCGCCCAGCACCAGCTGCAGCGCGTCGATCAGGATCGACTTGCCAGCGCCGGTTTCACCCGTCAGCGCCGTGAAGCCGCCGGTCAGCGGCAGATCAAGCGACGGCACGATCACGAAGTCGCGCAGGTTCAGATGTCGCAATGCCATGTCATTTTTGGGTGCGCGCTGCACTCATTCAGTACAGAAGGCCGCGGAGCAGGCCACGTCGGAACACCGCGGAGCGGGCTGCGCCCGGCCGCTGGCGTTGTCCCGCCGGGGGGATGGCGCCGCAGGCGACTCAGGGGGGGTGTCATACCCCGCCCTCGTTCCACAGCAGCTTGCGGCGCAGCGTGTCGAAGTAGCTCCAGCCCTTGGGGTGCAAAAAGCGCACGCGATAGTCGGAACGCCGCACGATGACCCGGTCGCCATGGTGCAGCGACGTGATCGACTGCATGTCAAAGCTGGCGCTGGCGTCCTTGCCGGAGACGATTTCGATGGCGATTTCCACCGGGTCGGCCACCACGATGGGCCGGTTGGACAACGTGTGCGGCGCAATCGGCACCAGCGCCCACGCCGGCACCAGCGGGTGCAGCAGCGGGCCGCCGGCCGACAGCGCGTAAGCGGTCGAACCGGTCGGAGTGGCCACGATGATGCCGTCCGCGCGGTGGTTGGCGACGAAGTGCCCGTTGACCTCGACCCGCAGCTCGACCATGCTGGCCACCGCGCCGCGGTTGACCACCACGTCGTTCATGGCATAGGCCTCGAAAACGCTTTCGCCCTCGCGCATGACCTTGCCCAGCATCAGGCTGCGGTGGTCTTCCTCGAAGGCGCCGGCCAGCATGGGCGGCAGCGTCTGGCGATATTGGTCCAGTGGCAAGTCGGTGATGAACCCCAGGCGCCCCTGGTTGATGCCGATCAGCGGCGTGCCGTAGCGCGCCAGCTGGCGGCCGATGCCCAGCATGGTGCCGTCGCCACCCACCACCACGGCCAGGTCGCAATCGTTGCCAATGCCGGCCACGTCGCGCACGCCGTAGCCGTCCAGTCCGGTCGCCTGCGCCGTGCGCTCGGCCAGCAGCACTTCGCACCCTTGCTGGGTCAGGAAGGCGGCGATCTCGGCAATCAAATCACGCGTCGATTCGGCCACCGCGCCGGTGGCGGTGTCGTGGTATTTGCCAACCAGCGCGACGCGGTGGAACTGAAGACTCATCGGCAAATTACATCATAATGATTTGAATGCTCGACGACCGTGCCCGCTTGCTGCTGAAGACGCTGATCGAGCGCTACATCGCCGACGGTCAGCCCGTCGGCTCGCGCACCCTGTCGCGCGCCTCGGGGCTGGAATTGTCTCCCGCCACCATCCGCAACGTGATGAGCGACTTGGAGGAAATGGGCCTCATCGTCAGCCCGCACACCTCGGCCGGGCGCATTCCCACCTCGCGCGGGTACCGGCTGTTTGTCGACACCATGCTGACGGCGCAGCAGCCCGAGCTGACCGCGCCCGCGCTGCCGGCCGACCAGCCGCAGCGCGTCATCGCCAACGCGGCGCAACTGCTGTCCAACCTGTCGCAGTTTGTCGGCGTGGTGATGGCGCCGCGCCGCTCGTCGGCATTCAGGCACATCGAATTTCTGCGCCTCTCGGAGCGGCGCCTGCTGCTGATCATCGTCGCGCCCGACGGTGACGTGCAGAACCGTGTGCTGTTCACCGACGCCGACTACGACGCATCGGAGTTGCAGGAAGCCTCCAATTACCTTAACGCGCATTTTTCGGGCATGGACATCGAGCAGGTGCGCCTGCGCCTGCGCCAGGAAGTCGACAGCCTGCGCGGCGAGATCGCCAAGCTGATGAACGCCGCCGTGCAACTGGGCAGCGAGGCCATGAGCCAGGCGCAGGACGAAGTCGTCATCTCCGGCGAACGCAACCTGCTGGCGGTGACCGACTTTTCGAGCGACATGAACCAGTTGCGCCGCGCGTTCGATCTGTTCGAGCAGAAGGCGCAATTGATTCGCCTGCTCGACGTGTCGAGCCAGGCCGAGGGCGTGCGCATCTTCATCGGCGGCGAAAGCCAGACCGTGCCGATGGAAGACCTGTCGGTCGTGAGCGCGCCCTATGAGGTGGACGGGCACGTGGTGGGTACGCTGGGCGTCATCGGCCCCACGCGCATGCCTTACGACCGCATGATCCAGATCGTCGACATCACCTCGCGCCTGGTCAGCAACGCGCTGAGCACGGGCAAGCCCTAGAATCGACGGTCTCGCGCGGGGCGTTAGCTCAGTTGGTCAGAGCAGGGGACTCATAATCCCTTGGTCGCTGGTTCGAGCCCAGCACGCCCTACCAATTTTGTGTGTTAGAATTACGGGCTTCGCGCGGCTGTAGCTCAGTTGGATAGAGTACTTGGCTACGAACCAAGGGGTCGTGGGTTCGAATCCTGCCAGCCGCGCCATCTTCAAGCCTTGCAACTCAATGGGTTGCAAGGCTTTTTCTTTGCGCGCTCAGGCTATGCGCTGGGTGGGGTGGGTGACTTTTGGGGGACTTGCTGCCTGCGCCCGGGGCTGTTGGCGCAGAGGCAGCAGGCTGTGGTTCCAGCGCGGTGCGAGCGTCTTCAACCTGGCCGCCGCACTTGCCGCATGCCCAGCCCCGCCGCCAGCAGCCCCATCAGCATCAAGCTCCATTCGGACAAGGTCGGAACCGGTGTGACGGCCGGTGGCGGTGGTGCAGCCTTCCGGGTATTGGTGAAGGTGCAGTTGACATCACGGTCGGGCATGGTGAAGTTGCCGTTGACCGTGTCAATGACACCCTGGTCGGTTCGGCAAACCAGGGCGGCCTGGTAATCGTCCATGCGCGTCCCCGCATCGGCCAACTCCGTTACTGTGACTGGAGCACCCATTTCAATCGGGACTGCACTGGTTTTGCCACCGTCTGCCAGGTTGGGGGTGGCGTTGTCGTTGACCTTCAAGGTGAAGCGGCCCGCATCGCCTGCCGGGGCGACCACGGTCTTGGCGACGGTCACGGTGGGCGTGTAGCAGTACGCGTCAAACGCCACGGCAATGCCCTGGTAGTTGGCCGCCTGGTTGGGCCCTTGCGTGCTGTGCACCACAAGGCTCAGCAGGTTGACGCCTTGCACAAAGCCGCTGAGTTCGACCACGCCGGGCTCGGTGCCGACGCTGGAGGTGTCGCGCGTGATGGGCGTCGCCAGCAAGTTGTTACGCTTCAGCATGTCGTTGAGATAGACCGCCACCAATTGGTCGTCGGCCCGGTAGGTCAGGCGCACGCGCATTTTGCGTGCCTCTTCCACGGTCGGGATGTACCAGCCGCCGAAGTACACCGAAACCAGCGTCTCCGGGCCGATGGGTGCGGGTTCGTTATTGAACAGGGGGTAAATCCAGCGTGAACCGGCGGGTGCATCGGCCCAGACACGGGTGTCGCCAGTCGTCCAGGCTGTCGGCGCCAAGGGTGCCGAAGCGCCTTCTATGTCGAATTCGCGAAAGGGCAGCAGGTTTGGCACATTGGCAGCGTAAAGGTCCAGAAAGTTCACATCCGTCCACATATTGGCCATCTGAAGCCCCGGCAAGAATAGCGCACCTGGAGGATCGATGCGGCCCGAGTTGAGCTGCGCCGCGCTGGCCGACGCGTTCGCGCAGGTCAGGGCCAGGCCACCGCTCAAGGGCATGCCAGGTGGGTCGTAATTGCCTGATAAATCGACGTCCCCGATGGACATGACGGAGATGGCCGCGTCGCCAAAAATCGCGGTCGTGCCGTCCTGTGCGAACGACACGGCAGGCGTCAGCGCTGCGCAGATCACCGCGCCGGCAAGGCCACGACGAAGGGCGTCCCCCAAGGCTACCGTATTCATGCGGCTTGCCATCGACATCGACTCATACATGATTGGGCCTACCTGCAATCCAAAGAGAACTTATGAATTATGACCGTGTTGCCGGCACTTAGGTCCACCTACGCCCCCCTATCCAAGGGGCGCGACCATATGCAGCCGGGGCACAAACCACTATGCCGTGTAGAAAATTCAGTGTTGACAAGTGGTTGCGCGTGTGATGATCTTGGCGGATGAATCGCCCGCCCGCCGCACGCACGGCTTCATGCGAAACTTCGCCATCCATTGATTTGCGGGGTTTTCATGTTCACCGGCATCATCACGGCGGTTGGCCGCATCGCCCAAGTGCGCGATCTGGGCGCCAGCAGTGCGCACGGCAAGCAACTGGTCATTGAGACGCCTGCCGGTTATCTGGACGACGTGGGCCTGGGCGACAGCATCGCGCTCAATGGCGCCTGCATGACGGCGACGCAGATCGACCCCGCCGCCGGGTGCTTCACCATCGACATCTCGGCCGAATCGCTCGCGCATACGGCGGGGCTGGATCGCGTGGGGCCCGTCAATCTGGAAAAAGCCTTGCGCGCGCACGACCGGCTGGGGGGGCACATCGTGTCGGGCCACGTCGATGGCATTGGCCAAGTGACGCACTTTGCGCCGGTGGGCGAAAGCGTCGAGCTGTGCATCCTGGCGCCGCGCGAGCTGGCCAAGTACCTGGCGTACAAGGGCTCGATCACCGTCAACGGTGTGAGCCTGACGGTGAACACCGTGGCCGATCAGGACGCAGGCTGCGAGATCAGCATCAACCTGATTCCGCACACCGTGCAGAACACCGCGCTGCATGCGCTGGCGGCTGGCACGCCCGTCAATCTGGAGATCGACCTGATCGCGCGCTATGTGGAAAGAATGCTCTCAGCGCCCGCCAGTCCAGCGCTAGCAGCTATCAAATAAAGAGTCATCGGTCGAGCGGCAGCTTGACCAGCCCGGTCGCCAGCGCCGTGCCGCACAGCACGATGGCACCGCAGAACAGCATCCACGTCGTCACCGTCTCGCCCAGCAGCGTGACGCCGTAGAACACCGCGAACACGGGAATGGTGAACGTGACGGTGATGGCGCGTGCCGGCCCCAGCCGCTCGATCAGGCGAAAGTACAGCACGTACGCCACGGCGGTGCACAAAATGGCCAGCGCCACCAGCGCGCCCCAGGCTTTCAGGCTGGGCGGTTGCGCCGGCCACATCCACAGTGTGGGCACGGCCAGCCCCAGTGCGGCGCCGATCTGGCTGCCGGTGGCGACCATCAGCGAGTTCAGGCCCGACAGATAGCGCCGCGTGAAGCTGGCCGCCAGCGCGTAGCTGATGGTCGCCAGCAGGCAGGCCAGGATGCCCCAGGCGCTGACGGCGCCCGACGCATCGGGCTTGAAGCTGGCCTTGCCGCTGGCCAAGAGCGCCACGCCGACGAAGCCGATGACCAAACCCACCGTGCGCGAGGCGCCGGGCTTGTCGCCCAGCCACAACCAAGCCACCAACGCACCAAACAGCGGTACCGTGGCGTTCAGGATCGACGACAGCCCGGTGCTGATCGACAGCAGCGCAAAGCTGAACAGGGCAAACGGAATGGCCGAGTTGATCAGGCCGCACAACATCACCGGCTTCCAGTGCTGGCGCAGCTGCGGCCACAGCCCGCGCGACAGCATCACCGGCAGCAGCGCCAGCGACGCAATCGCCACGCGCACGCCGGCCGTGGGCAGCGGGCCAAACTCCAGCGTGCCCAGCCGCATGAACAGGAAGGATGCGCCCCAAAGGGCAGCCAGCAACAGGAATTCGGCGGCGACGGCGGCGGACATGGGCGAGGAGTATGGGGCCGCGCGGTCGGCGGCATGATGAGAAATCGATAGCCGATTGATGCGTGCGTGACATCAGCGCCGCACGGCCACGCGCTGCGGGCGCAGGGTGGATGGGGGCGCGGCGTCGCCCGCGGGCGCATCCACCCGCCAGCCTTCGCACCGCAGCAGCGCCACCTTGCGGCCCAGGCCGCCGCCGTAACCCGCCAGCGTGCCGGTGCTGCCCAGCACGCGGTGGCAGGGCACGATCACGCTGATGGGGTTGGCTCCCACGGCGGTGCCGACGGCGCGCACGGCGGCGGGGTGGCCGATGCGCGCGGCCACTTGGCCATAGCTTTGCGCGTCGCCCGCCCCAATGTCCAGCAACGCGCGCCACACGCGCTGCTGAAACGTCGTGCCGCCGGACAGATCCAGCGGCACGTCAAAGCGCTGGCGCTGGCCATTGAAGTACTCAGCCAGCTCGTGCGCGGCCTGGCCCAGCAGCGGGTGGCCACGCGTGGGCGCGCCCCAACTCGTCCAGTCGGGCAGCCCGCGCTGGCCTTCGGTGAACCAGGCGCCCGACAGGCCTTGCGGCGTGGCGGCCAGCAGCAGGTCGCCCAGCGGCGTGGCGGTGAGGGTGTGGGCGGTGTGGAGGTGTTGGATCATGATGAAAAACCCCTGTAGCGCTTGTCTGGATTGCGCGAGCAGCTATGAATTTGGTAGTGATTTGGGTGGTGATTGCCATGCGCGCACCACCGCGTAGGCGCGCCAGGGCCGCCAGCGTTCGGCGCGCGACTGGGCGGCGCGGGCGCTCAGCCGCTGGCCGTCGGGCGACAAGGCCTTTTGCAGCGCCACGTCACCGGCCGGAAAGGCATCCGGCCAGCGCAGCGCGCGCAAGGCGATGTAGTCGGCCGTCCAGTCGCCGATGCCGGGCAGGGCTTTCAGCGCGTTCATCGTCGCGGCCACGTCGGTACCCGCGTGCAGGCTCAAGTGACCGCTGACGACCGCGTTGGCCAACGCGTGAATCGCCGCTTGCCGCTGACGCACCAACCCAAGCCGGCCCAGTTCGTCACCGCTGGCGGCCACCAGCGCGGCGGGCGTGGGAAACAGCCGCGTCAATCCGTCGATGGGCGTCGCCAGAGGCGCGCCAAAGCGCTCCACCAGCCGCGTCGTCAGCGTGCGCGCCGCCGCCACCGTGACCTGCTGGCCGATGACGGCGCGCACGGCCAGCTCAAAGCCGTCCAACGTGCCGGGCACGCGCAGCCCTGCCAACGTGGGAAAGTCGGCGCCCAACACGGCGTGGATGGCGGCTGGGTCGGCGTCCAGATCGAGCCAGGCGCGCACGCGGGCGATCACGCGCGGCAGCTGCGGCGCCAGCGCCTCGGCCACGCGCACCTGCACGCGGTGCTGATCGGGTTCGAAGCGGCAGGCGACCCAGCCGCAGGTGTTGTCATCGAGGCGCAGCGTGCGCGCCACCGTGTGGGCTGCGACATCGATCTGCTCCACGCCTGCGATGCCGCGTTGCTGCAAAAATTGAAGCATCTCGCGCACGTCGTACGGGGGCCGGTAGCCCAAAGTGACCACAATGCCGTCGCCCCGCGCCGGCGCACTGCCATCGCGGCGCAGCGCCGTCGGGCTCATGCGGTACTGCGCGGCAAACGCGGCGTTGAAGCGCCGCAGACTGGCAAAACCCGCCGCCAGCGCCACCTGGGCGATGGGCAGGCGCGTGTCGGCCAGCAATTGCTTGGCGGCCAGCAGGCGGCGCGTTTGCAGCCAGTCCATGGGCGACACACCCAGTTCTGCCTCGAAAACGCGGCGCAGGTGGCGGTCGCTCACGCCCAGGCGCTGCGCCAGCCCGCCCACGCTGGGCACGTCGTCGCCCCAGGCGTCGGGCGAATCGAGCAGGCGCGCGGCGTGCTGGGCGAGCAGGGCGGAGGCGTCCTGCGCCGACCAGGCCAGCGTTTGCGGCGCCAGCTCGGGCCGGCAGCGCAGGCAGGGGCGAAAGCCGGCGCCTTCAGCCTGCGAGGCGTGGATAAAGAAGCGGCAGTTCTCGCGCCGGGGCGTCTTCACCCTGCACACCGGGCGGCAGTAGATGCCGGTGGAGGTCACGCCGATGAAGAACGCGCCGTCAAAGCGCGCGTCGTGCGCCACCACGGCGCGGTAGCAGGCGTCGGCGTCGAGGGGCGTGGTGGGCGAGGGCATGGCGCCATGATAGGTTTCGGGCGTGCGCTGACTCGCCGTTTTCGGACATGGTGATTTTGAAAGGCGCCTGAATCAACAGCCGGACGCGAAGGACGCGAAGATCACGCGAAGGACGCGAAAAAAACAAGTTCAAAAAAGGCACGACTTACGCAAAAGGAACTTGGCCCAGGCATCTCAAGGTGCCAGACAGGTCAAGTCAAACCGAATTGCGTAAGTCCTGAAAGGTTTGCTTTCGCGTTCTTCGCGAATCCTTTGCGTCCTTCGCGTACGGCTGTTCGTCGGCCTTTGCCACCCAACGCGCTCCCTACAATCTCAGCCCATGCAAGTCACCCCCAGCATCTTCAAGGCCTACGACATTCGCGGCACCACGCCCACCACGCTGAACGAGCCGGTGGCCGAGGCCGTGGGTCTGGCCTTTGGCACGCAGGCGATGGCGCTGGGCGAAAAGACGGTGGCCGTGGGGCGCGATGGCCGCCTGTCCGGCCCGGCGCTGTCGGCGGCGCTGATGCGCGGGCTGGTCGCCGCGGGCGTCGAGGTGATCGACATCGGCCTGGCCACCACGCCCATGCTGTACTTCGCCGCGCACACGCTGTGCTCTAGCGGCATCCAGGTCACGGGCAGCCACAACCCGCGCGACGACAACGGCTTCAAGATGGTGCTGGCAGGGCGCGCTATTTATGGCGACGACATTCAGGCGCTGCGCCGCATGATTGAGGCCGAATCGTGGCAGCGCCGCGCGGGTGGCAGCGTGCGCACGCACGACGTGCTGCCGGCGTACCGCGAGCGCATCGTGGGCGATATCCAACTGGCGCGGCCCATGAAGATCGTGGTCGATTGCGGCAACGGCGTGGCGGGCGCGTCGGCGCCGGGCATCTTCCGTGCGCTCAACAACGGCACGGGCTGCGAAGTGATCGAGCTGTTCAGCGAAGTCGACGGCAACTTCCCCAATCACCACCCCGACCCCAGCAAACCCGACAACCTGCGCGACGTGATCCGCGCGCTGCAAGAAACCGAGGCTGAATTGGGCCTGGCCTTCGACGGCGACGGCGACCGGCTCGGCATCGTCACCAAGGACGGGCAAAACATCTTCCCCGACCGGCAAATGATGCTGTTCGCGCAAGACGTGCTCAGTCGCGTGCCGGGCGGCACCATCGTCTACGACGTGAAATGCTCGCAGCGCCTGGCGCCCGCCATTCAACAAGCGGGCGGTGTGCCGCTGATGCACAAGACCGGCCATTCGCTGGTCAAGGCGCGCATGAAAGAGGTCGATTCGCCCCTGGGCGGCGAGATGAGCGGCCACATCTTCTTCAAGGAGCGCTGGTTCGGCTTTGACGACGGCACCTACGCCGGCTGCCGTCTGCTCGAAATCCTGAGCCGCAGTGCCGACCCCAGCGCCGTGCTCAACGCGCTGCCCACCAGCCACAGCACGCCCGAGCTGAACGTGCCCTGCGCCGAGGGCGAGCCGCACCGCCTGGCGGCCGAATTGCAGGCGCTGGCGGCCGGCGCCTTCAGCGCCCCCGCGCAGGTATCGACCATCGACGGCCTGCGCGTCGACTGGCCCGACGGTTTTGGCCTGATCCGCGCCAGCAACACCACGCCCGTGCTGGTGCTGCGCTTCGAGGGGCAGAACGATGCGGCCTTGAAGCGCATCGAGACCGACATGCTGGCGCTGCTGCGGCGCGTGAAGCCCGATGCGCGGCTGGGTGCTTCGGCGCATTGAGCATGAAAGCAGGTGCCAGCGCTGATGCAACAAGCGCGAGCAGCTATGGTTTTTGATGACGCGCCGCCGTTGCACCTGAGGGCGCCATGATCCGCGCGCTCTACAGCCTGGCCACCTGGCTGGCCCAGCCGCTGCTGCGCCGCAAACTGCGCCGGCGCGGCGTGGCCGAGCCGGGTTATCTGCACGCGGTGGACGAGCGCTTTGGCCGCTACACGATCCAGCGGCCTGACGGCGCCAACCCGCTGGTCTGGATTCACGCCGTGTCGCTGGGCGAAACGCGCGCCGCCGCAATCCTGATCGACGCGCTGCGCGTGCAGCTGCCCGGCGTGCGCTTGCTGCTGACGCACGGCACGGCCACCGGTCGCGCCGAAGGGCAGAAGTTGCTGCGCGAAGGCGATGTGCAAGTCTGGCAGCCGTGGGACACGCGTGGCGCGGCGCAGCGTTTTTTGACGCACTTCCGGCCCGACCTTGGCGTGCTGATGGAAACCGAAATCTGGCCCAACCTGATCCACGAAGCGGCCGCGCGCGGCGTGCCGCTGGCGCTGGCCAATGCGCGCCTGTCCGAAAAATCGCTGCGCGGCGCCCAGCGCGTCGACTGGCTGATGCGTCCGGCGTACGGCGCGCTGTCGGCCGTGTACGCGCAAACCGAGGCCGACGCAGCGCGCCTTGCCGCCGTGGGTGCGCCGAACGTGGCGGTGATGGGCAACCTGAAATTCGACGCCCAACCGGACGCCACGCAACAGGCGCAGGCCGCGCGCTGGCGGGCCGCGCTGCGCGGGCGCCCGGTCGTGCTGCTGGCCAGCGCGCGCGAGGGCGAGGAGGCGCAGTTTATTGAACAAATCAAGGCGCCATCGCTTGCTGGTAAAGCGTCTTCAGCTATAAAAAATGAAGCAGGCGAGCATGCGCAGCCGCTCTGGCTGATCGTGCCGCGCCACCCGCAGCGATTTGACGAGGTGGCCGCGCTGGCGCGAGCCGCCGGCCTGGTGGTGGCGCGGCGCAGCGGGTGGACGGACGCCCCATCGCCCGATGCACTGCGGGGCGAGGTGTGGATGGGCGACAGCCTGGGCGAGATGGCGCTGTATTACAGCCTGGCCGACGTTGCCCTGCTGGGCGGCAGTTTCGCGCCGCTGGGCGGGCAGAACCTGATTGAAGCGGCCGCCTGCGGCTGCCCGGTGGTGATGGGGCCGCACACGTTCAACTTTGCGCAGGCCGCCGAGCTGGCCGAGGCCGCGGGCGCTGCGCGGCGCGTGACGGACATGGCCGAAGGGCTGGCGGTGGCGCGCCAGCTGACGGCCGACGCAGCGTCGCGCCAAGCCATGGGCCATGCCGGGCAGGCTTTTGCGGCGCTGCACCGTGGCGCGGCACAACGCATGGCCGGCGCGCTTGTGGGGCTGCTGCGGGCGCGCAGCGTGCTTTCGCAGGTAGACTGAAGGCCCAATTCGGGCCGCGGGCCTGATAGAGTGGGGCCTCAGACCATCGCGCCTCCTGTTTTGACCCGACCATGTTCCGCTTCTTTGCCATTTTTCTCGTCATCCAGGCCGTGTTGTTCGGGGTGGAAATGCTCCACCCGGTGCAGCAGGCGGTGGTCGACCCGTGGACCGGACTGGTGGCCCGAATGAGCGCCGGCATCGTGCATTTCTTTGACCCGTCGGTCATTTCGCAGGGCCGCGTGCTGCAGAGCGCGAAGACCGGGTTTGGCGTGTCGATCGAGCCTGGCTGCAACGGCGTCGAGGCGACCATCGTGCTGGTGGCCGCCATGCTGGCATTTCCGTCCAGCTGGAAGATGAAGCTGTGGGGCATCGGCCTGGGGTTTGTGGCGGTGCAGTTCGTCAATCTGCTGCGCGTGGTCAGCCTGTTCTTTTTGGGGCAATGGAATTTCAAGGTGTTCGAGTTTGCCCACCTCTACATGTGGCAGGCGCTGATCATGCTGGACGTGCTGGTGGTGTGGCTGCTGTGGATGCGCTATGTGGCGCGCCACGATCCGAAGCCCGCCGTGCGCGGCGCGGCGGCTACTTGACGTGAACAGGCCAGAGCCATGCGCGCAACGCTGATCGGACGCTTCTTGCTGCTGGCCATCGTCTGGCTGGCGTTGCTGCTGCCGCTGTGGTATTGGGCGGCCCGTTGGCTGGCGGTGCCACCCATCTGGCTGGCTGGCACGGTCATGAAGTCGATCTTTCCGTGGGTCGAAAGCTTTGATCAGGTGGGCGTCAAGGCGGTGCTGCAGACCTTGGTGCAGGTGCGCATGCAGGGCCCGCGTGGCGACGTGCTCGGCGAGCTGGCGCCGGAAGTCAGCTATCCCACCTATGGCTATGGTCTGGTGCTGCTGTGGGCCATGCTGCTGGCATCGCGCACCGAGCGCTGGTGGCTTAAGGGGCTGATTGGCAGCGTGCTGCTGATTCCGGCGCAGGCCTGGGGCATTTGCTTTCAGTGGCTGCGCGACGTGGTGCTGCTTTCGGGCCAATCGGGCAGCGCGTATTTGCAGTATTCGGCATGGACCAGGAACTTGATCGCCTATGGCTACCAGTTCGGCTTTCTGATGCTGACGCCGGTGGCGCCGATCATGTTGTGGCTGCTGTTCAACAAGCGCTTCGTGGCCGCGCTGTGGCTTGAAGCGGCGCTGGCCGAATCACCCGAGCAGCGCGCGCAGGCGCCGACGGTGGAGCGCGGCCGCTCCTGAATAAATAGCTGAATCGTGTTGGTGTGGGCCGCCAGGCCGGCAGCCACTGGTCAACGCCGGTCGCGCCGGCTTGGTCGCGCGGCGCGCGCATTGCCGGCGGCGGGCGCGCTGGTGGCGGCGGGCGGAACCTTTACCTGGCTTGCCGCCGCGGGTGTCGCGGGCGCGGCGTCGGATGCCAGCATGTGGTTGATGGGCAGCAGGTCGGCAGGCACCAGCATGCCAGAGGCTTGCTTCAGGCGCAGCAGCCCCACCAGCACGTCGTAGCGCGCGCGCGCCAGGTCGCGCCGCGTCTGGTAGAGCTGGCTCTGCGCGTTCAGCACGTCGATGTTGATGCGCACGCCGACCTGGTAGCCGAGCTGGTTGGCTTCCAGCGCCGTCAGGCTGGATCGCTCGGCGGCCTCCAGTGCCGCGACCTGGCCCAGGCCGGACTGCACCCCGAAAAAGGCCGCGCGCGTGGCCTGCGCCACGGTGCGCTGGGCATTGTCTAGGTCGGCGCGGGCCTTGTCTTCGAGCGACAGGGTTTCGCGCACGCGGTTTTCGACCGCGAAGCCGGCAAACAGCGGCCAGTTCAGGGCAACGCCGATGCCGGCGTTGGTGCTGCGGTACTGCGCGGTCGGCGCGGCGGCAATGGCCGGGTTGCCCTCGGGGTAGCGGGTCTGGCCCACACTGACCTGCAGGTCGACGGTGGGCAGGTGGCCCGTCTTGGCCTTGGCGGTTTCCATCCGCGCGATGTCGAGCGCCATGCGGGCCTGCTGCACCGCGGGGTGCTGGTCGATGGCCCAGTCGACCCAGGTGTTGACGTCGGCGGGGCTGGGCTGCGGCAGCACGATGGGCTGCGCCAGCGGCTGCGGCCGCGTGCCGACCAACCCCACCAGCTGATCCAGGGCCAGTTGCTTGACGCGCAGATCGTTCTCGGCCGCGATCTCCTGCGCCGTCGCCAGGTCGAAGCGCGCCTGCGCTTCGCGGCTGTCGGTGACGGTGGCGTTGCCCACTTCGAAATTGCGCTTGGCGGCCTCCAGCTGCTCGGCCACCGCGGCTTTGAGCGCGCGCACGACGCTGAGCGAATCCTGCGCCGCCAGCACGTCGAAATACGCCTGCGACAGCCGCACCACCAGGTCTTGCCCGGTGCCCGACAGCTGCACCAGCGCGGCTTCGGCGGCGCGCTTGCCCTGATCCCAGCCGATGCGGTTGGCGGGGCGAAACAGGGGCTGCGAGCCAACCACCGATGCATTCAGCTGGTTGTATGAGCGGTTGGTCGTGTTGCCGGCCAGGTTGTTGTTCAACCAGATGTGTTGCGCGCCGGCCTGCAGGCCCACTTGCGGCAGCAAGCCGGCGCGCGCCTGGTCGGCGCGTGCCTGTGCCGCCTGTGCATTGGCGCGGGCCGACTGGAACGCGGCGTCGTATCCCTGCGCCGCGTCATACAACTGCAGCAGCGACTGCGCCCGCGCGGGTGCGGCGACAGCCAGGGCAAGAACTGCAGCCAGGGCGGCCAAGGGGCGAAGCGCGGGCAAAGGCATGGGCAACTTTCAGGGAAGGGATCAGTAGCGGGGTACGGCAGGGTCAACCTGCAGCGACCAGGCGTCGATGCCGCCGGCCACGTTGGCCACATGTTCGAAGCCGCGCTGCGCCAGGAACAGGGCGACCTGCATGCTGCGCCCGCCGTGGTGGCACAGCACGGCGACGGGACGGTCGGGATCGAGTTCGTGCAGGCGCGCGGGAATCAGGTGCATGGGCAACTGCAGCAATTCGGCGCCGTCCACGCGCACGCTGGCGGTCGCCCATTCGGCGGGCTCGCGCACGTCCAGCAGCAAGGGCGGGCCGGCGTCGGTGCTGGCGGCCTGCAGCCAGCGCGGCAGATCGCTGGGGGATACCTGATCGATCATGGGTGGCACGTTTCGATCAAAGGGGTGGCGTGATCGCACTGGCCGCAGCCCTTTCTGCCCGCGCCGGCGCCACGGAGGGCGCTGCCCGCGTGGGCAGATGCCATGGGCGGCAGCGGGACAGCACGGTCATGCGATGCTTCAAAAATGAAAGCGCGACGGCTCTGGAAAGCCCAGCAGTCGCGGGGCGATGGTGTCCCACGCCTGGGTGGAGACCAGGCCCGATTCGGCCCGGCGCACCAGGGTGGCGCGCATCATCGGCTCGGCGCCGACCACGGCCATCAGGCGGCCGCCGGGCTTGATCAGTTCCAGCAGACGTTCGGGCAGCTGCGCGACCGAGCCCGACAGCACGATGGCGTCAAAAGGGCCGTCGGCCGCCAGGTCGGCGCTGGCGCCGTCGGCCGCGCGCACTTCCACGTTCAGCACGCCGGCGCGCTGCAGGTTGGCGTGGGCGGTGCGGGCCAGTTCGTTGTCGATTTCGAGCGTCAGCACGCGCTGCGCGCGGTGGCCCAGCAGCGCGGCCATGAAGCCACTGCCGGTGCCGATCTCCAGCACCTTTTCGTGCTTGGCGACCTGCAGGTCTTGCAGCATGCGGGCTTCGACGCGTGGCGCCAGCATGACTTGCCCGGCGGCCACGGCGGCGTCACCGGGCTTCAGCGGGATTTCCAGGTCGGCAAAGGCCAGCGCGCGGTGCGCGGCGGGCACGAAATCCTCGCGCCGCACCACGGCCAGCAGGTCCAGCACGTGGGCGTCGAGCACGTCCCAGGGGCGGATCTGCTGCTCGATCATGTTGAAGCGGGCTTGTTCGACGTTCATTCTCGACTCTCCAGGCGGTTGCTCACCAGTCAACCTTTCATTTTATCGGCCGACCCTGACGCCGCGGGTGCGACACGGAAACGGCGCTTTAGCCATTGCGCCAGGTCGTCCAGGTAGCAGTACACCACGGGCACCACCACCAGCGTCAGCAGCGACGAGGTGATGACGCCGCCGATCACGGCCTGGCCCATGGGCGCGCGCTGCTCCGAGCCTTCGCTGACGGCAAACGCCAGCGGCACCATGCCGAACACCATGGCCAGCGTGGTCATCAAAATCGGCCGCAGCCGCACGCGCGCGGCGGCCAGCAGGGCCGGTTCGCGCGCCAGCGGCTCGCTGTGGCCGGTTTCGCCGGCGCGGCCTTCGCGCGCGCGAATGGCAAAGTCGACCAGCAGGATGGCGTTCTTGGTCACCAGCCCCATCAGCATGACGATGCCGATGATGGAGAACATCGACATGCTGCTGCCAAACAGCAGCAGCGCCAGCACCACGCCGATCAGCGTGAGCGGCAACGATGTCATCAGCGCCATGGGCTGCAAAAAGCTCTTGAACTGGCTGGCCAGGATCATGTAGATGAAGATGATCGCCATGGCCAGCGCCTGCAGCGCGTAGGTGAACGACTCCTGCATGTTCTTGGTGGCGCCGCCAAAGGTGAAGCCGTAGCCCGGCGGAAAGGCCACCTTGTCGAGCAGCGTGCGGATGTCGCCCGACACCTCGCCCGAGGTGCGGCCCTGCACGTTGGCGGTGATCTGTATCTCGCGCAGCATGGCGCGGCGGTTGATCTGGTTGGTGCCGGTGGCCTCGGTCAGCGTGGCCACCTGGTTGAGCCGCACGATGCGTGGCGTGCCGTCGGTGTTGGCGCCGGCGGTCAGCGGCAGCCGTTCCAGGTCGGCCAGCGTGGTGCGCGATTCGGGCGCCAGCCGCACGATGACGTCGTAGGTCTGGTCGTCCGGCGCGCGCCAGTTGCCCACCGTGGTGCCGGCCACCAGCGTGCGCAGCGGTGCGGCGATCTGCGCGGTCGACAGGCCCAGTTCAGACGCCGCCTCGCGCCGCACGTGCACTTCCAGCGTCGGCTTGTCGGGCTTGCTGCTCGAATCCAGGTCGACCAGGCCGGGGATGGCGCGCAGGTCCGCCATCAGCGGGCGCGCCAGCCGCTCCAGCTCGGCCTGGTCCGGGCCTTGCAGCGAAAACTCGATCTGCTTCTGGCCGCCCACCGGCTCCAGCAGCCCGGCCTGCGTGACGGTGATGCCCGGCACCGCGCGCAGCCGCTCGCGCATGGCCGACGCCAGTTGCTGCGCATCGCGCGTGCGGGCGTGCCGGTCGACCAGGCGGATGTACAGGCTGGCGTTGGTCTTGCCGGTGGCGTTGCCGCTGTTGAGGGTGGTCACCGTGTAGCGCACTTCGGGAAAGCTGCGGATCACGGCATCAACCTGCCGCGCCTTGGCCTCGGTGGCCTCCAGCGACGAGCCCTGCGGCGTGTAGAAGGCGACGTTGGTTTCCGAGAAATCGGCCTGGGGCACGAATTCGGTGCCCAGCAGCCGCACCATCGCCACGCTCAGCGCGAAGATCGCGCCCGCGATCAGCAGAGTCAGCAGCCTGTGTGCCAGCGCCCAGCGCAGGATGCGCTGGTAGCCCTCGGCCAGGCGGTCGGTCGCGCGGTCGAACCAGCCGGTGACGCGACCGATGGTCTTGTCGTACAGGGTGATGGGCGGGCCGGCGGGCCGGCCGTGGGCGTGCACGCTCGGGTCGTGCCACACCGACGACAGCATCGGGTCGAGCGTGAAGCTGACAAACATCGAGATCAGCACCGCCGCCACGATGGTCAGGCCGAACTCGTGGAAGAACTTGCCGATGATGCCTTCCATGAAGCCGATGGGCAGGAACACCGCCACGATCGACAGCGTGGTGGCCAGCACCGCCAGGCCGATTTCCTGCGTGCCTTCCATGGCGGCGGCGAAGCTGCTCTTGCCCATCTGCGCGTGCCGCACGATGTTCTCGCGCACCACGATGGCGTCGTCGATCAGCAGCCCCACGCACAGGCTGAGCGCCATCAGCGTGATCATGTTCACCGTGAAGCCGAACAGCTGCATGAAGAAGAAGGTGCCGATGATCGAGATCGGCAGCGTCAGCCCCGTGATGACCGTGCTGCGCCACGAATTGAGGAACAGGAACACGATCAGCACCGTGAGGATGGCGCCTTCAAACAGCGTCTGCCGCACGTTGGTGACCGCCACGCGGATCGGGCGCGACAGATCGGTCACCGGCTCCAGCCGGACGCCGGGCGGCAACTCGGCGCGCAGCGCCGTGATGGCCTGGTTCAGCCCGTCGACCACCTGGATGGTGTTCTCGTCCTGCGCCTTCTGCACGCTGACCAGCAGCGTGCGCTGGCCGTTGTACAGCGCCAGCGATTCCTGCTCCTGCGCGCCGTCCTGCACGGTGGCGACCTGGTTCAGATAGATGGGCGAGCCGCCACCGGATTGACCAGGCGCAGCTGCGCCGCGCCGGGCGACGATGATGCGGCCAAAGTCCTCGGGCCGCTCCACGCGGCCCTCGAGCTGCACCGTCAGTTCCTGCGCGCGGGTGCGCACGGGGCCGAGCGGCTGGTCCTGGTTTTCGCCGCGCACGGCCTGCATGACCTGGTCGGGCGTCACGCCCAGCGATTCAAGCGCCTGCGGCTCCAGGTAGAGGTGAATCTCGCGCTTGGACCCGCCGACCAGGTTGACGGCGCCGACGCCGCGCACGTTTTCCAGGCGCTTTTTCAGCACTTGGTCGGTCCAGTTGGTGAGTTCGGTCGCCGACAGCGGCTTTTGCCCGGGCCGCTCGTCGGGCAGCACCGCCAGCGACCAGATGGCGCGGCTGGACGGGTCGAAGCGCAGCACGCGCGGCTCCTTGACCTCGTCGCGCAGCAGCGGGCGCACTTGGCCGATTTTTTCGCGCACGTCGTCGGCGGCCTTGCGGCCGTTGATGTGCAGCTGGAATTCGATGATGACGACCGACATGCCCTCGTAGCTGCGCGAGGTGAGGGCGTTGATGCCGGCGATGGAATTGACGGCTTCCTCGATCTTCTTGGTGACTTCGCTTTCGACGATGGCGGGCGAGGCGCCGGGGTAGTCGGTGGTGACGACGACGACGGGGAAGTCGATGTTGGGGAACTGGTCGACCTGCAGGCGCTGCAGCGAGAACAGACCGAGCACCACGAAGGCGAGCATCACCATGGTGGCGAACACCGGGTTGTGCAGGCTGACTTTGGTGAACCACATGGCGGGGTCAGGCGGCTTGAAGCTTCAAGCTGATTCGGACGCCAGCGCTTGATGGGTGAGCGCCGATAGCTATTGAATTGATAGTTTTCTTGGGCGTTGGGGGCGCTGTCGGCCGGGATGTGCGCCCGGCGGCGCAGTCACTTTCTTTGTCTCGCCAAAGAAAGTAACCAAAGAAAGGCGACCCCACTGGCCGTGTCCCCTGCGGGGCAACCTGCGATGCTCGCGCGCGGGGCGGCGCTGCGGAACTCGCTTCGCGCTGCGCGCTGCGCTCAAACAGCCGCAGCGAGTCAGAGCACGAAGCGCGCATGCTTCGCTGCGCGCCCACCCCACGCCCTGCGCTTCTCGGCACGGCCAGAGGGGAGTTGAAATTCGCTCGGGCCATTGCTGCGCTCGGCCTGGAATCGATCAACGCCGCTGCTTCGCGCGGTGGTCTTTGCTCCCTCTCCCTCTGGGAGAGGGCAGGCCCGTCCTGAGCTTGTCGAAAGGGGGTGAGGGCGACCCAATTCAAAAAGCATCGCTGCCTGCGCTTTGATGACGCCCACCCACCGCCCGATGCCATCACCGTCAGGTTCATGGCCGCGCGCCGTTCTGCGCCGCGCTGGCTGCTGCGGCGGGCGCGGCGGGGCTGGTCAGCTTGACTTGGGTGCCTTCGCGCAGCACGCCGGCAGCGCCGCGCAGCACGCGCGCGCCGTCGGCCACGCCTTGCACCGCCACCCAGGTTTCGCCGTCGACTTCGCCGCGCGCGCCCATCTGAACGGTGCGGTGTGCGATGCGGCCGTTGTCGACCACCTGGACGTAGGGCAGTGGCTTATCGGTGCGCACGGCGTTCAGCGGCACGGCCAGGGCGCGCTGGGTTTCGGTGGCCAGTTGGCCTTGTGCGAACAGGCCTTGGCGAAGGCCGGGTTGGGTAGCCACGCTCAGGTAGACCAACACGCTGCGGCTGCCGGCCTGGGCGCTGGGGTTGATGCGCGCCACGCTGGCGTTCACGGGCTGCGGTACGCCTTCGATGGCGAGCGACGCGGGCTGGCCGACGCGCACCGCGCCGGCGTCGGCGGGGCTCAGGGCGACTTCCAGCTCCAGCCGGCTCAGGTCGACGATTTCGACGATGCGCGCCTCGGGCGCCACGCGTTCGCCGGGCTGGGCCAGGCGCTGCGAGATCTGCCCTGCAATCGGCGCGCGCAGCACCGTGTCGGACAGCGACTTGCGCACGACTTCGGTGCCGTGCTGGGCCGCGCGCAGGTTGGCGCGGGCCGTGTTCAGGCTGGCCAGCGAGTTGTCGAGCGCCGTTCTGGAGATGAAGCCCTGGTTGACCAGCGCGGCGTTGTTGTCGTACTGGCGCTGGGCGATGTCGACCTGCGCGCGCGCGGCGTCGGCCTGCTGCTGGGCCTGGCGCAGGCGTTCGGCGTATTCGGTGGCTTCGACGCGGGCGAGCACCTGGCCGGCTTGCACGGTGTCGCCTTCGCGCACCGTCAGGCCTTGCAGTTCACCCGGCACGCGCGCCTTGACGACGGCGGTGTTCACCGCCTTCAACGAGCCGGTGATGGGCAGCCCGCTGGTCAGCTCGCGCACCTGCGCGGTGGCCAGGTCGATGGCGCCCAGTTCAATGACGGGGTCTTTGGTGGGTGCAGTCTGCGCCTGCTTGGCGACCTGGCGCGCGCTGTAGCCGCGCCAGCCCAGCACCACGGCGGCGGCCAGCGCCAGCAGCACCAGGGCAATCTTCAGCCAGCGGCGCGCGAGGGGGTTCATGACAGTTCTCTGTGTCGACAAAATCTGCCGACGCGCACTGTGTACAGCTGCGTGGCTCGAACAGCCGCGGGCCAGGCCATGCCGGCCACGGCTGGGCGCACGGCCCGCACCTGGCACCGGTGTTGGTGCCGCGCCGGGCAGGCGCACAGCGACTGGGCGGCGATCATATCGTCAGCCCCCGCACCACCATGTCGGCGTGCATGTCCAGCAGCGCTTGCGGCTCGGGCAGCAGGGGCGTGGGGCAGCAGGGCGCCATCGAAAAGCGCCAGGTGACCAATTGCACCAGCGGCGCCACGATCAGGTGCGCGGCCACGTTCAGGTCCACCTCGCGCAGCTCGCGCCGGGCAATACCGCGCTGCAGGATGCGGCGCACCAGCTCATGGCTGGGCTGCACCACCTCGTCCTGGTAATACTGCGCCAGGTCAGGAAAGTTGGCCGCCTCGCTCATGATCAGCTTGGTCAGCCCGGCGGCCGGCGTGCCGCCGTACTGCGTCCACCAACGCTGGATGAATTCGTGCAGCAATTCGGCGCTGGTGCCGGTGTAACCGGCCACCTCGCGCATGGCGTCGGCCACGTGGCGGCCGGCGTTTTCGCGCACCACGGCCTTGAACAGCTCTTCCTTGCTGGGAAAGTACAGAAACAGCGTGCCTTTGGACACGCCCGCGCGCGCGGCCACTTCCTCCACCCGCGTGGCGGCGTAGCCTTTTTCGACGAACAGCGCCAGCGCGGCTTCCAGCAGCTCGCCGGGCCGGGCTTCCTTGCGGCGCGTGCGCTTGCTGGCGGCGGGGTTCGGTTCCTGAATCGCTGACATCAAATTACTGACTGACTGGTTAGTAATATTACGCAGTCGATGCAAAGGCGTCAAGCGCCGAGCGACGCGCTATTTGCTATCAAAAAAATAGCTGCAAGCGCTTTCTGTGCAAGGCCAAGGCGGCATTTTGGCTTGACATTGCAACGGCAGGCGGGCGTCGGCGCAGATCGGCGGCTCGCCCCCAGGGGTTGGGTTGTCAGCCGAAGCGAAGATTTTCCCGCGCATCAAAGCGCGCCAGCGTGCGCCAGCACGCACGGCCGCGCCCGTGTGCGCCGTCAGCCGCGCGCGGTCACCACGTCGCTCTTCGCGGTCGTGTAATGGCGCGACTTGACGGTGCTGACGTAATGCCACTGCCCGCTGGCCTCGGTCGGCGTAAAGCGCATCAGCAGAAAGCCGCGGCGTGCCGTCTCGGCGTATTTCAGGTCGTCGACCACGCCCATGAAGATTTGCTGCGTCTGCGCCGGCGCCAGCGCGGCCAGGTATTCCTCCATGCCGGGCGAGCTGATGCTGGTGGTGCCGAATTCGTGGCCGACCACGCGGCCGTCCATCAGCGTCAGCTGGCTGGCCCACGCGTTGTGGGTGTCGCCGGCCAGCACAACCAGCTTTTTCTTCAGTTGCGCGGCGCTGGCCAGCACCTGCTCGCGCGCGGCGGGGTAGCCGTCCCACGCATCCAGGTTGTAGCCCAGCTTGGGGTTTTTCCGCGGGTCGAGCAGGGCGCGCTGCGCGTCGGTCAGTGCGGCGGGGTTTTGCGCGGCGGTCTGCTTGGCGGCCAGGTAATCCTGAATCGCCTTCATGCCGGCGGCCTGCGCGCCGGGTGAGGTGTTGGCCGGGTTGAGGGCTGCCAGCACGCTGACCGGAAAGGTCATGCGCGCCATCAGCACCTGCTGGCCCAGCACCTGCCAGGTGGCGGTGGATTGGGCCATTTGCCGCTGCAGCCAGCCCAACTGCTCGGCGCCCAGCAACTGGCGCGTGGGCGAGGCCATCGCCGCCATCGCCGCTTGGGCGGTGGCGGGGTTTTGCAGCGCGCCAAAAGTGATCTGCTGCTCGCGCGCGATGACGCGCGTCTCCAGCATGTGCAGCGCGGCCAGGCCGCCAAAGTCGAAGCTGCGGTAGATCTTGCGCAGGTCGGCCGCGTCGGGCGTGCGCACCGGCAGCCATTCGTGCCAGGCTGTCATGGCGGCGTCGCGGCGGGCGGCAAAGGCGCCTTCGGTGGCGGGTTGGTGGTTTTCGGCGCCGTCGGTCCAGGCGTCGTTGGCGATCTCGTGGTCGTCCCAGATGGCGATCAGCGGCATGGCGGCGGCCAGCACCTTGCTGTCGGGGTCGGACCGGTACTGCGCGTAGCGCGCGCGGTAGTCTTCCAGCGTCACGCATTCCTTGGCCGGCGCCACCACGCGCGACAGACCGGCCGCGTCGGCGCTGGCGTAACCGCCGGGGCCGTATTCGTAGATGAAGTCGCCCAGGTGTACGGCGTATTGCGCGTCGCTGCGGGTGACCTCGGCATAGGCGCTGAAGTAGCCGGCGGGGTAGTTGGAGCAGCTCAGCACCGCCAGCGCCAGGCTGCTGGCGCCCGCCGCCGGCAGCGTGCGCGTGCGGCCCACCGGCGACAGGCGCGCCGGGTCGTTGCCGTCCACGTCGTGGCGAAATCGGTAGTAATAGCTTTGCCCGGCGGCCAGGCCCGTGGCGTCGGCCTTGGCGGTGTGGCCGCTGGCGGCGCTGGCGCGGGTCTTGCCGCTGGCGACGATCTGGCTGAAGGCCGCGTCGCGCGCCACTTCCCACACCAGCTCGACGTCGTCCGCGCTGCCGTCAAAGCGCGCGTGCGTCCACAGGATCACGCGGTCGGCCAGCGGGTCGCCGCTGGCCACGCCGTAGCCAAACCGCGGCACCGGCTCGTCGTCGCTGCCGCCGCAGGCGCTGAGCGCCAGGCCCGTGCCGGACACGGCGGCCAGCGAAGACAGGCGGATGATGAAGGCGCGGCGGTCGGGGCGGTGCATGGCCATGGCGTCGTGGGATCGAGTGGGTGGAAACAACCCCGCCGAAGGCACAGCGGGCATCGCGGCCCGGTTATCGCCCCAAGGCGTGACGCCGTCGTGACGCCCCCTCGCTCGGCACGAACGTTTGCTATGAATAGGCGAGCTACTGGCGCTTTTTCAGCATAGGCAAGCCCCTTTTTTGATGGTGGAATCGCGCGGTGCGGCAAAAAAAGTGCAAGGAAAACTTTTGGGCTGTTCTTTTGCGTCCTTCGCGCGTCCTTCGCGTCCGGTTGTCGCGCGGTATGCAACAGCCGCTGCCGTGGCCTACCCCACCAGCGGCGGCGCCTGCATCGCCTCAATTTGATCGACCAGCGTGTCGATCTGCCCGCGCCAGTAGTCCGGCGTGCCGAAGTCGGGGAAGGCGGCCGGAAACGCCGGGTCGTCCCAGCGCCGCGCGACCCAGGCGCTGTAGTGAATCAGGCGCAGCGTGCGCAGCGGCTCGATCAGCGCCAGCTCGCGGCGGTCGAATTCGCGCATCTGCTCGTAGCCGTCCAGCAGCGCCACCAGCGCGCGCTGGCGTTCGGCGCGTTCGCCGGGCAGCAGCATCCACAAATCCTGCACCGCCGGCCCGCTGCGACAGTCGTCCAGGTCGACAAAATGCGGCCCGCCGCCGGGCTGGTCGGCCGGCGTCCACAGGATGTTGCCGGGGTGGCAGTCGGCGTGCAGGCGCAACGTCGCCACCGCGCCAGATTCAGAAGGTTTTTGGCCTCCAGCGCTTGTCCAATCGGCGCAGTCAGCTATGCAATCGATAGCTTTCTGGCTGATGTCGGCCCACGCGCGCTCCACCTCCAGCGGCAGCGCGCCGTGTGCCAGCAGCCAGTCGCGCGGCTCGGTGCCGTAGCTGGCCACGTCCACTGCGAGCCGCTGCGCAAACCCACGCCGCGCACCCACGGTGTGCAGCCGGGCGATGAAGCGGCCGATCCATTCCAGCGTTTCGCCGTCGCTCAGCTCGGGCGTGCGCCCGCCGCGCCGCGGGCTGACGGAAAACAGCGCGCCGTCGTGCGCATGCAGCGTGCGCCCGCCCAGCACCAGCGGCCCCACCACCGGCACCTCGGCCGCCATCAGCTCATGCGCGAAGGCGTGTTCTTCCTCGATCTGCGCCGCGCTCCAGCGGCCGGGCCGGTAGAACTTGAGCACCACGGCCGCGTGCGCGTCCGCCAGCGGCGTGCCGGGCTCCAGGTGCGCGAGGTAGACGCGGTTCTCGTACGAATTCAGCGCCATCAGCCGCCCATCGCCCACCAGGTCGACGCTGGCGAGTGCGTCCATCACGAAGTCGGGCGTCAGGGTGTCAAAAGGGTGTGGCGTTGCGGACATGCGCGGCATTGTCGCCGGCCGCGCCACAATGCTCGGCATGACCGCCCCGCAATACTGGCTGATGAAGTCCGAGCCCGACGAGTGCTCCATCGACGACGCCCTTGCCGCCCCGAACCAGACGGTGCCCTGGACCGGCGTGCGCAACTACCAGGCGCGCAACTTCATGCGCGACGACATGCGCGTGGGCGATGGGGTGTTGTTCTATCACTCCAGCTGTGCCCAGCCGGGCATTGCGGGGATTGCGCGCGTGGCGTCGGCGGCGCGCGTCGATCCGACGCAGTTCGATCCCGATTCGCCGTATTACGACCCGAAGTCAAAGCCCGACGCACCGCGCTGGCAACTGGTGGACGTGCAGGCGCTGCGCAAGACGCGGGTGCTGGGGTTGGCGGAGATGCGTACGGTGCCGGCGCTGGCCGAGATGCCGGTACTGCAGCGGGGGATTCGGTTGTCGATTACGCCGGTGACTGATGCCGAGTGGATCTCGATCGCAGATTTGCTTAAGCGGGTGATAGAGTAACTTCTCGGCCGACAAGCGGCGTACTCTTATTCAACTATGTGGCGCTTTCGTAAGTCGTTCTCGCCTATCCCCGGTGTGCGATTGACACTATCGCCCAGTGGTGTGTCCACGTCAGTAGGTGTAGGGCCGTTTCGCCTTACAAGTGGAGCCAGGGGAACTCATTTAACGACGCGGGTACCGGGTACGGGCTTGTCATATCGCCAAACCCTTGCAGGACCAGAAAGAGAATCAGTTCAAATTCCAATCGAGCCACGGCATCAAGCATCAAAGCCAGATGCCGCCCCGCCGCAAATAAATTCACGCGCGGAGCAAATCGAAAGTGCAGGCTCAGGCTTTCTGACGACGCAAGGCTTGGAAGAGTTTAAAGAGCTATTAGGTCGTGCTCGTTCGCTACACGCTGACACAACACGAGCATTGGAAGACGCTAGATCTCTAGAACTTCTTGCTGTCGACAAATACGACAGCTGGCGCAACGGTTGGTTTCTGCGCAGGGTACGAAAAGCGACGTTTGCAGAAATTAAAGCTAGTGCGGAAGAAGCTCGTGCTAGGAGTACTGAACTTGAGGAGCAGTTGAGGCTTTGTAGGATTGGTGCGCAGATTGAGTTTCCACAGGCGTTGAAATCCATCTATGCGCGCTTTTCGGATTGCTTCGCCGAAATGGCTCGATCAGATCGCATCTGGGATACGGTGAGTCAGCGTGCAGTCAATCAGTTTGTCGAGCGATCTTCGGCAACCCGTGCGATAGAACGCAGGCTAGTTTGCTTCAAGCTGGGTAGCTGTGAGGTCATTGAGTCTGAACTAAGCGTGCCGCACCTGGAGAATGCTAATGGAGGTGACTTGTTCCTGTTCCCATTTTTTGTAGTCTATTTTGCGGGGGAGCGAAATTTCGCGTTACTAGAGTACAAAGAAATTAGGTTTGCGGCCGAACCCTTTGGATTCATTGAGCAGGAGGCATTGCCGGGCGACGCAAGTGTTATCGGAAAGACTTGGGCCAAAGTAAACAAGGATGGAAGCCCGGACCGGCGCTTCAGGGACAACTATGAAATACCAATTGCCCAATATGCCACGCTGATTTTCAAGTCCGATACGGGATTGAACGAAGAATACCTAGTGAGCAACGCGGTAGCTGCATTGACATTTGCCAAGGAGTGGGCAGCGTTGCTAGAAGGCATTAAACGCATCGCTGCTCCAATTCCCAACGTGAAAGAGTTCAATTAGCAAACGCCGCAATCCCCGTAATCGCCCTTCCCAGAATCAGCGCATGCACGTCATGCGTCCCCTCATAGGTGTTCACCACCTCCAGGTTCACCAGGTGGCGCGCCACGCCGAATTCGTCGCTGATGCCGTTGCCGCCCATCATGTCGCGGGCCTGGCGGGCAATGTCGAGGGCCTTGCCGCAGCTGTTGCGCTTCAGGATCGAGGTCAGTTCGACCGGGGCGATGCCTTCGTCCTTCATGCGGCCCAGGCGCAGGCAGCCTTGCAGGCCCAAACTGATGTCGGTCAGCATGTCGGCCAGCTTTTTCTGGATGAGCTGGTTGGCGGCCAGCGGGCGGCCGAACTGGATGCGGTCCAGCGTGTACTGGCGGGCGCGGGTGTAGCAGTCTTCTGCCGCGCCCAGCGCGCCCCAGGCGATGCCGTAGCGCGCGCTGTTCAGGCAGGTGAACGGGCCTTTGAGGCCGCGCACGTCGGGGAAGGCGTTTGCTTCGGGCACGAAGACTTCGTCCATCACGATTTCGCCCGTGATGCTGGCGCGCAGGCCGACCTTGCCGTGCACGGCCGGGGCGCTCAGGCCCTTCCAGCCTTTTTCCAGAATGAAGCCGCGGATCTGGCCACCGTCGTCCTTGGCCCAGACGACGAACACGTCGGCGATGGGGCTGTTGGTGATCCACATCTTGGCGCCGCTCAATGAATAGCCGCCATCGACTTTCTTCGCCCGCGTGATCATGCTGCCGGGGTCGCTGCCGTGGTTGGGCTCGGTCAGGCCAAAGCAGCCGATCCATTCGCCGCTGGCCAGCTTGGGCAGGTATTTTTTCTTCTGCGCCTCGGTGCCAAATTCGTTGATGGGCACCATGACCAGCGAGCTTTGCACGCTCATCATGCTGCGGTAGCCTGAGTCCACGCGCTCGACCTCGCGCGCCACCAGGCCGTAGCAGACGTAGTTCAGGCCCGCGCCGCCGTACTGCTCGGGGATGGTCGGGCCCAGCAGGCCCAGTTCGCCCATTTCACGAAAGATGGCGACGTCGGTCGTTTCGTTGCGGAAGGCCATCTGCACGCGCGGCAGCAGCTTTTCCTGGCAGTAGGCGCGGGCGGCGTCCTGCACCTGGCGCTCGTCTTCGGTCAGTTGCTGGCTGAGCAGGAACGGGTCTTCCCAGTTGAAGCCGGCTTTAGAGGTGGCCATGTGCGTGTCTCCGTGTGCGTAAGGGTGAATGGGGAATCGCACCATTGTGCCGTCCTCATGAATAGCTGTCTAATATCAAATACCGATTTATTAATTTGCAATAACTATCCATGGAGCTGCGTCACCTGCGCTATTTTCTGGCCCTGTCGGACGAGTTGCATTTCGGGCGAGCGGCGCAGCGCCTGGGGCTTAGCCAGCCTCCACTCACGGTGGCGATTCAGCAGCTCGAGTCCGAGGTGGGCGCGCCGTTGTTCACGCGCAACAGCCGTGGCGTGCGGCTCACGGCGGCCGGTCAGGCGCTGGTGCCGGCGGCGCGCTCGGCGCTGGAACGCGCGCAGCAAGCCCTGCTTGCCGCGCGCGATGCGGCCAACGGGCAGGTGGGGCGGCTTTCCATCGGCTTTGCTGGAACCATGCTGTACCGCGGCTTGCCGCAGATACTGCGGCACTTTCAGACCGAGCATGCGCGACTGGCGGTGACACTGCGTGAGCTGAGTTCGAGCGAGCAGATCGTTGAACTGCAGCACGCACGGCTGGACGTCGGTTTTGCCCATGTGTCGCAGGCGCCGATGGGTTTGTGCGAACGCCTGGTGTCCAGCCAGCCTTTTGTCGCCTGCGTGCCCAGCGGGCACGCGCTGGGGCGACAGCGCACGCTGGCGCTGCGCGCCCTGGCGGACGAGCCGCTGGCCCTGGTCTCGCGCGAGGTGTCGCCCGACTACCATGCGCGCATCCTGAACGCCTGCCAGGCCGCCGGTTTTACGCCGCAGCCCTTGCATGAGCTGCGGCACTGGTTGAGCGTGGTGTCGCTGGTGGCGCAGGGACTGGCGGTTGCCCTGGTGCCGGCGGCCTTGCAGCAGGCTGGCTTGGCGGGTGCTGCGTTCATATCGGTGAGCGACCCCCACGGCGCGCTGCCGCGCTATGAGACCCGATGCTTGTGGAACCCGGCGCATCAGCAGCCAGGGCTGCCAGCCTTCATTCAGATCGTGCGCGGTCTGCACGCCGCCTGACCAGTACGCTGCAAGTGCACGGGCGCCAGGCGAGATCGGGAGTTTCCCGCATGTGCGCGCGTACGCATGGCTTTGTGCGCGCGTCGGCAAGCGGCCAAAGCCTGTCTCCCATACCTTAGCGGCCAATGAATCGGCCATGGGCGCGGTTCACACACAGGAGACAGCATGAACCGCAAGGCGCAAGGTCGCAAAGTAGATCCCATCACCCTGGCCGTGATTCGCGGCGCGCTGGAGACCACGCAGCGCGAGATGTCGATGACGCTGGAGAAAACCGCGCGCTCCAGCGTGTTCAACGTGGCGCACGACTACTCCAACGCGCTGTTCAACGCCAGGGGCGAGATGATCATCCAGGGGCAGGACATTCCGATCCACCTGGGCGGCCTGATGCCGGCGATGAAGGCGGTCATCCACTACCTGGGTGACGACGTGCACGAGGGGGACGTGATCTATCACAACGACCCCGTGCTCATGGGCAGCCACATCCTCGACTGCTGCATGTACAAGCCGGTGTTCTACCAGGGCAAGCTGATGTTCTGGAGCGTGTGCAAGGGCCACGTGACCGACATCGGCGGCCCGGTGCCGGCCGGCTACAACCCCGACGCCAAGGAAATCTATGCCGAGGGGCTGCGCATACCGCCCATCAAGCTGTACGACAAAGGCAGGGAGCGCAAGGACGTCATCAACTTTCTGCTGGCCAACGTGCGCTCGCTCCGCGACTGGGAAGGCGATCTGCGCGCGCAACTGGGCACGGTGCAGATCGGTGAGCGCAACATGATTGCCTTGTGCGACAAGTACGGCCCCGAGCAGGTCAGCGATTGCCTGGACGAGCTGATGGACATGGCCGATCGCTCGATGCGCGCCTTGATCGCCGCCGTGCCCGACGGCACGTACGAAGCCAGTGCCGTGCTGGAGGACGCCGGCCACGGGCTGGGTGAATTGACCATCGGCGCCCAGGTCACCATCAAGGGCGATGGCGTGCACATCGCCATCAGCAGCCCGCCGCAGGTGCCGTACTTCATCAATTCCTACGCCGGCAACTCCTACTCGGGCATCTATCTGGGGCTGATGATGTTCGCCAAGGTGGCGCCGCCCTACAACGAGGGCTTGTACCGCTGCGTGACGATAGACCTCGGGCCCAAGGGCACGCTGTGCAACGCACAGGAGCCGGCGCCGCACGTCAACTGCACCACCACGCCGATGGAAACGCTGTGCGACGCGGTGCGGCTGGCGCTGGAAAAAGCCTCGCCCGAACGCGCCGTGGGCACATGGTGCCATTCCAGCGGCATCAACATCGCGGGCCGCGACCAGCGCACCGGCGAGGAGTACGTGACCATGGTGCTGGCTTCGCTGATCGGCGGCGCGGGCGCCACCAACGCGCAAGACGGCTGGAACGCCGTCGGCCCCGAGTGCTGCTTTGGCGCGCTGACTTCGGGCGACATCGAAATCCTGGAATACAGCTACCCGATCCAGATCCACCGCTACGGCCTGGTCCAGGACTCGGGCGGCGCTGGCCAGTTCCGCGGCGGCTGCGCCACGCAGTGGGAAGTGGAGCCGCTGGGCCATGAGATGACCGTCATCAGCTTCGGCGAGGGCCGCCATTACCCCGCCGGGGGCGCCAACGGCGCGCACAGCGCCTGCGAAGAGCTCAAGCTCGGCCGCATCGAGCGCAAGCAGGGCGACGAGGTGGTGGAAGTGATGCGCACCAACGCCATCATCGCCATCCATCCCGGCGAGCGCGTGGGCACCATCAACCCAGGTGGCGGCGGCTGGGGCCACCCCATGCAGCGTCCCATCGACAAGGTGGTGCACGACGTGAAGAACGGCTATGTGTCGCCCGCAGCCGCCGAGAAGGAATACGGCGTGCGGGTGGACACCCGCGACTGGACGGGCACGCCCACCGCGCAGCGGGCGTAACCCCCCGATCAAATCGCTACTAATTAAGGCAATGCTGAAAAAGTCCCCGCTGTAGCTGCAGGCTGGGTAAATTACGGGGCCATGAAGCAGCAGACCCTTGCCATGGCAGCCGACGCACAGTCGGGTTTTGAACAACATCGCAAGCCCACGCGGC